>Ga0180436_10000248_pt1 | contig 57326 bp, 67 predicted proteins | sample SS_ome_2_FD_132434 | JGI IMG/M metagenome (GOLD analysis project Ga0180436, IMG submission 132434) | Hypersaline lake sediment archaeal communities from the Salton Sea, California, USA - SS_3_S_2 metaG | ecosystem: Environmental > Aquatic > Non-marine Saline and Alkaline > Hypersaline >...
CACGGTTTTCAAGAAAGCTGATCACATTTTTTGATGCCAGGATATAGGCACCGTATGAACCATAGGCTTTACCAAACGTTCCCATCTTGATATGTCTCTTATGGATCCTAATACCATAATATTCAAAGATCCCCAACAGTCTTAGACCCAGCACACCTGCACTATGCGCTTCATCAACGATCATCATCGCTTTAAATTCATCTGCAAGATCAAAGATCTCTTTTTTACAAAGATCCCCACCCATAGAGTAGACACCTTCCACTGCGATGATCTGTCTTTTGGCTGGATGCGCTTCCAGCTTCTCTCTCAGATCATCTACATCATTATGTGCAAATGTAACAACTCTGTCACCTAAAAGTTGTGAAGCCATAACACCTGAAGCGTGATACTCTTCGTCCATAAAGAGCATATCTCCCTTCCGTACCAACGCTTCTATGAGAGACATATTGGCCAAGAACCCGGAACCTACTACCAGTCCCTCTTCAAAACCGTTATACTCTGCGATGGTCTTCTCAAAGATCCTATGTATCGGATGATATCCATTGACCAACATACTGGCTTTAGAACTTATTGTCTCATACTCGTTGACCAGTTTTACTGCTTTTTTGAACTGTTTTTTATTGAGTGACAATCCAAGGTAATCATTAGAAGCCAGATCATCCAATCTGTCATCAAACAGTTTGCGTTCTCTAAAACGTCCCGCTTTTTTTAGGGCTTTGAGTTCATTTTCATACATAGTTATTTTCAACCTTTATCCATGGCAATAGTGTCTCCACCTGCAAACCCATTGCCGTACTTTCATATCCGTCTACGGACTGAATGTACTTTTTACAAAAACCTTCGACCATACATCCACCTGCTTTACCTTCCCATAATCCACTTTCAAGATATCTCTCAAGATCCTCTTCTTCAAACTTGGAGAAGTGGTAATGCGTCGCTGAAATATCCGAAAAGGATAAGCATTTAGATCTATAGTGCGCTGAAGAGATAATGGAGATCGTAGAACCGCTTTGTATCTTCAAGATACGTCTTGCATCCTCTACATTTTTGGCCTTTCGTAAAATAGTCCCATCAGAAGCAGTGATAACTGTATCTGCACAAAGCAGTGGTGTCTCCAATCCAAACTTTCTTACTGCAGCATCCATTTTACCTTTACTCGCAGTATAAACAAAATCTTTTGCTATAGGCGTAGTGATCTGCTCTTCATCAAACGCTACTGATTTTTGGACAAAGTCTACTCCAAAATTATTGAGAAGCAAAGCCCTGCTTTCAGAAGAAGAACATAAATAAATCATAGCTATTTACTATCCTTAAATCTTTATACGTGACCAGTCACGTGAGCCTGCTGCTGAAGCAGACCCAGTGTCAACGTAGGGGAATGGACTTTGTTCATTTCTCGTCCAATAAATGAAACATAAGCAGATCATTAGAGCCCTCTAAGTGTTACACCCATCCAAAGTGCCACAATACCTAAAATGATATTGATCGGTAAAAGTAAATTAGGAATGAGACTCACCTGTGATTTAGCGAGTGCCACTTCATCTTTAGAAAAGAGTTTCCATGCTTTTACACGTTTGGTATACATATAGATGAAGTTGATCGCCATAATCGTCCAGATGATCTCTTTAGAAAGGAATATCGATTTTAGATCTCCGTGATGCCCACCCAGTGCTATCGCCATCATCAATCCTGTGGCAAACAGGATCACAATAAAAGGTATCACAAGATTAAAGAGTCTGCCTGTCACCTGCAGGGTGATACCTAGTCTCTGTTTAGGCTTCAACATAGAATCCATGACATCGTTTTGCAGCATCTGTGCACCGGTTACGCCGCCTCTGCTTATCACAGGATGCACTGCTAATCGGATCACGATCATACCGCCTACCCATACAAATGCAGAAAGCACATGTAAAAAGACGATCAATCCTCCATAGTTGTTAAAGAGTTCTGTCATCTTAGTTTCCACCCTCTAGGACTTCACTCAAATAGACTTTTGCCTCTTCCATCGCTGTAGTGATCTTACTTGCATCTTTTCCGCCTGCCTGTGCAAAGTCAGGACGTCCACCTCCGCCTCCACCAACGATTGGTGCGATCGTTTTGATCCAATCACCTGCTTTGATCGGTGTATTTTTAGAACCAGCTGCAAGCATCACTTTGTCACCTTTTTTCATGAAAAGCATCACAGCAATATTATCATGCTTGTTCTTGAGCTCATCGATCATGGTTTTGATATCACCGTTCTCAACTTCTTCTACGATGACATTCACGCCATTGACCTCAACTGCACTTAACTCTTTTTGAGAGCTGCTTAGTGCAGAAGAGAGTTCACCTTTTAGTGTTTTCACCTGCTCTTTGAGTTTCGTGATACCTGCGATCGGATTTTGATTTTTAAGTTCACTCTTGATACTGTTCAGTTCATCTCTAAGTGAATTGACAGCCTCTCTTGCGGCATTTCCACAGATCGCTTCTATACGTCTTACACCCGCACTGACTCCACTCTCTTTTGTGATCATGAAAAGACCTATCTGTGAAGTGTTATCCACGTGTGTACCACCACAAAGCTCTATAGAGTCTCCTTCAAAACTTACGACTCGCACTTCATCACCATACTTCTCACCAAATAGTGCTATGGCTCCAGAGTTCTTTGCTGCATCCGCAGACATTACTTCTGTTTTTCGTGCAATGGCTCTTAAGACTTTATCGTTCACCCATGCTTCTACTTTGGCTATCTCTTCATCTGTCATTGCTTGCGGATGAGAGAAGTCAAAACGCAATCTTTTGTCATCATTAAGGGAACCTGCCTGAGCGATGTGGTCTCCTAGTACATCTCTAAGTGCAGCATGAAGCAAGTGCGTTGCGGAGTGGTGTTTTTCTATCTCGATACGGCTGTTATCTACGACCGCTTCTACTTCATCTCCTACAGAGAGTTTACCTTGGACTTCCGAAAGGTTCATCTCCAGGAACTTTCTTGTATCAAGTACTTTTACATCTGAGTTGAGTGTTCCTTCATCACCAGTCTGTCCACCCGACTCTGCGTAGAATGGTGTCTTGTCAAGCAGTACCCAGCCCTTACCGTCAATGCTCTGTACTTCATTGAAATTCTCATCAAGGAGTGCAAGCACTTTAGATTGGGCCGCATTACTTGTGTATCCTACAAATTCATTGACATCAAACTTCTCTTTAAGTGCTTTGAAGTCACCAGTTTCTGCAGCATCACCCGTACCTTTCCAGTTAGCCTTGGATTGTGCTTTTTGTGCTTCCATCTTTGCATCGAAGGCATCGATATCAAGCTTGATGTTTTTCTCACGAAGCATATCTTCTGTAAGGTCTAGAGGGAATCCATACGTATCATAGAGCTTAAACGCCACTTCACCATTGAAAACATCAGAGGTATTTTTCAACTCTTCGTTGAAAAGCTTTATACCTGCTTCGATCGTATCGAAGAAACGCTCTTCTTCCAGCTTCATAGATGTTTTGATCGCTTCAGCTTTACTGTTAAGATAATCATACTGTCCACCCATCAATGCAACCAGTGTATCAACCAGTTTATACATGAACGGTTCACGTAATCCAAGCAGATATCCGTGACGGATCGCACGACGCATGATACGACGAAGTACATACCCTCTTCCCTCTTTGTCAAAGTTCACACCTTGTGCAAGCAAGAAAGAACATGAACGCAAATGGTCAGCGATCACACGATACGAAGCAGAATTCGATGATACAAAGTCATATGGTTTACCCACAAGTTCACCGATCTTCTCCAAAAATGGCATAAAGAGTGACGAGTGATAGTTGTTTAGTTTACCTTCTTTAATGGCAACGACTCTCTCCAGTCCCATACCTGTATCGATACTCGGTTTAGGAAGAGGCTCAAGTTTACCCGTTTCATCACGGAAGTACTGCATGAATACCAGGTTCCATATCTCTAAAAACCTATCTCCCTCTCCGCCCATTTTATCTTCTGGAGAGTTGAAGTGCTCTTCTCCCTGATCATAGAATATCTCAGAACATGGACCACACGGACCTGTATCGCCCATCTGCCAGAAATTATCTGTATCACCAAAACGTAAGATACGATCTGCAGAGATATGTTTTTTCCAAAGCTCCTCGGCTTCATCATCACTGTCATGTACCGTTACCCACAGTTTTTCCACAGGCAGGTTCAAATACTTCTCACTTGTAATGAACTCCCATGCATAAGCGATCGCCTCTTCTTTGAAGTAATCTGCGAAAGAGAAATTTCCCAACATTTCAAAAAGTGTATGGTGACGTGCTGTATAACCGACGTTATCAAGGTCATTGTGTTTTCCACCTGCTCTTAGACACGTTTGTGAAGAAGTAGCACGAGGTGTAGCAGGGATCGGAGCTTCACCTGTAAAGATGTTCTTGAACTGTACCATACCTGCATTGGTAAACATGAGTGTCGGGTCTTCTGGTACAAGTGGTGAACTTGGTATAAGCTGATGCCCTTTACTTTGAAAAAAGTCTAGAAATTCTTTTCTAATATCCATGATAAAATTATCCTAAAATTGTGTTATAAAAATTGAAGATATTTTATCTAAAATGTGGTTATTTGAAGGTAAAGAGGAAAGTTTAACGATACGATCACCCCAAAAGAGGGATGACAGTACCATAATTATCGTTCATTAAAAGTAAAATACACAAATGTCATCTGCATCATAATCAAAGCTGCCATCCCATATGCCGTCATCATAGGTGTAATTAATAAAACCTACATTAAAAAGTTCACACTCATAAGGAATACCATTCTTTCCACGATCTAAGTCATCTACAATGTACATATATTCATTGTACGGTACTGTCAAATCATCAGGATCAGTTCCAAAGTATCCAAGTAGATCAAATGTACAACTCTCTCCGGGATAAAAAGAGAACTCTCCATTTGGTGCCGTTTCATCCCAATATCTCATCGAGTCACATTTATAGGGGACACCACCATATGAATAACCGTAATCATCGACCAAGAAGAGTGTTGTCAGATCATCAGGATAATGATCACTTCCTCCACCACAACCGTTCATTAGAACTACTGTCAAACCAGATACTATTAACATCATAAACTTTTTCATCATATACCCTTTTTGATCTATTTATGAAGAAATGGTATTTAAAAATCGTGTTACATTTGTGTTAACAATTGGGCGATCTTCTCACTTCCGTTCTTTTCAACGATCTCCATAAGACCCTTGCTTTTCTCTGTCAACTCTTCATCTAGCAGGGACAAGACCTTTTGGGTATCTATCTCATTTTCTCTCATGATCCATGCGAGTTCTTTCTCGACCAAGAACTGTGCATTATGGTATTGATGGTCACTTGCAGCATAGGGATAAGGGATATAGAGCGAAGGCAGTGCTGTTGCAGAAAGTTCCCACAGCGTAGATGCGCCGGCTCTGGCTATAGCAAGATCAGCTTCATTCATAAACGCTGCTAATTTGTCTGTAAAACCAAACACTTCAGCCTCTATACCCAGATCAGCATAGGCTTTTTTTACCTCATCGATATTGTTTTGACCTGCCTGATGGATGATCCTAATGCCCTTCTCTTTGAGTTGGGGTGCTACTTGCAGTGCCAAAGTATTGATAGCTTTTGCACCTTGTGATCCTCCAAGGAAAATAATAGTTCCGACCTTCTCTCGTATGCGGGCATTATCAAAAAACACCTGTTTGATAGGATAGGCTTTAATCGGACTCTCTTCAAGATACGAAGAGATGAATTCTGTAGCATAAGGTTTAAGTAGTTTATTGAGTGAACCAAGTGCAGCGTTTTGTTCATGTATTACCAATGGGATACGCAGTATCTTGGCTGCAAAAGCTGTTGCCGCTGCAGAGAAACCGCCTACGGAAAAGACCACTTTAGCCTTATGTTTTCTTAAAAGTTTGATCGCCCTCAGTGTTGCTTTGGCCATCATAAAAAGAGACTTGATCTTTCCTAATCCACCCTGATTCACTACACCGCGGGTTTCAAAAAAGTATTTGTGAACAAAGTCATCATCCTCTCCAAACCACTGCTTGTCCTGTCCTTTGGTCGAGCCGATGTAGATCAACTCTTCATCGTACAAATGCTCTTTTACTGCTTTGATAATGGCCAAATGACCACCGGTTCCACCACCTGTCATCACTATACTCATCGTATTCTCCCTTTCGCATCTCTAGGTACTTTTTTAGAGATCATCAGTACCATACCTATGGCGATACTCGAAGCCCAAATATGCGAACCTCCATAACTCAAGAACGGTACGGCGATCCCTTTAATAGGTGTGATACCTGAAATTCCGTAAGAGTTAAGAATAAATGCCAGTGCGATCAGTAATCCCACACCTATAGAAAAAAGATAATACATAGGATTTTTCACTTTTGAAGCGATCTTAAAGATACGAAAAACAATGAACATCATCGTAAGTGTGACCAGTACAAGGCCCATAAACCCTAACTCTTCTGTAATCCCAGCCAAAATAAAATCCGTATGTACCTCACTTAGATACCCTAATTTGAACTGACCATTCCCAAGCCCTTCTCCCCATAGTCCGCCATTATGAATAGCGTTGAGTGAGTTTGATATCTGATAAGGCTCTTTCCCCGCTTCTATACGAAGGTTTTGCACGGATTCAAAAGGTAGTACTGAGAGGATATTGTCCTGAACGGTACCCCACCAGCTTTTGATCCTTGCCACACGGTGAGGGGCAAAGAGGATGAGTCCTGCAAATGCTGCAAGTCCTCCACTGATCAGTGTGAGGAAAAATTTCCAGGAACTTCCAATGAACAAAAAGAGTATCGTCAGTGTCACACCCAGTACTACCACTTGACCCAGGTCTTTTTGGAATACAGCGATGATCACAACGGCAATCAAAAATACAAAAAGATAAGGTGTAAAAGCCCTTACCTCTTCCCAAAACCCCATCTTTGTCTTATCCATCAGTTTACGTGAAAAACTCCATGCCAAAAAGAAGACAAATCCAACTTTAAAGAACTCAACAGGTGCTATCGACATCGGACCCACACGTATCCATCGTTTGGCTCCCCCAACTGCATTTACCAGTGAAGATGGCAAGAACTGCATCACGATCATTAAAATGAAAAAGATCACGAATAAGAGCATCCCTACCCTTGAAAACCATGTGTCAGGATCCATCTTGCTCAAAAGGACCATGGTAACAAATCCTATGAACACAGCCATCATTTGACGTATAAAAAAGTGAAAATCCATGTAATTAAAATGTACAACAGTGTAGGTAGAGAGAGAATAGCTCATCACTAATGAAAGTGTCAAAAGTGCTATGACAGCTGCTAAAAGGGGTTTGTCTATCATCTCATATTCTCTTTTATTAATAATGAGTATTTTATCAGATTTAACAGATAACTTTGATAAAATTACACTCAATAAGAGGGAAAAATGAATAAAGAAATACAAAACAAAGCAATACACCAAAGAAAGAACAAAATTTCTCTGCTTTTTTTACTCTTAGTTTTTTTAATGTTCATATTTCTATTTTCTGTACTGAAGACCATCTCATCAGACAGACGTATCCCCAGCCATAACACGACCATCCATGATCGTTCATTCAGGGGCTCCATCATCTCCGAGGACGGTTATACACTCAGCAGTTCGCAAAAATCCTATCAGGCTGTGATACGCGGTGCAAGTATCGTACCGGAAAAGAAAGCGCTTTTTGTCAAACTCTTCAGTATCTATAGCGGTATTCCCGAAAAGAAGCTCCTCAAAAAATTTAAAAACCGTAAGGGTCAAGAGATCAAGGGAAACATCATCCTCTCCAAAACGATCAATGCACGTTCAGCCATGCAGCTGAAATCACTTGCCTATAAACTGCGTAAATTGGATGTGTTCCGTTCCATTAAGACACGTGGCGGTATTGAAGTGGTATATGGTTTGGATATTATTGAAAATGGAGAGAGCAGACGTTTCCCACTCAAAGATGTATTGAGTCCTATCTTGGGTTATGTAAGAAAGAAAAGTGACGGTAGATATACGCGTCCTTTGGGGCAAAAAGGTCTAGAACGTGCCTATGAAAAACATATCACCTCTAAAAAGAATGGATACTTTAAAGGTAAGCGAGATGTTGTCGGCAGAGTGATCCATGATAAGAACAGTATTAAAATAAAACGTGTAGATGGACTGGATCTTCATCTCAATATTCCTTTAGCACTGCAAAGACGCGTGGAACTCATGCTGGACCAGATGAAACTCAGTATAGATGCAGATGAGATCATTGCAGGTGTGATGGAGAGTAAGACAGGAAAAATACTGAGTCTGGCAAGTTCAAACCGTTATGACCCTTCACATATCCAACAAAAAGATATCTCTGCACTGGTACCCAAATTTACAGAATATCCTCATGAGGCAGGATCTGTTCTGAAACCACTGACCATCGCTTTAGCACTGGACAAAAAAAGGATCACACCCGACACATGGTTTAAAACGGGGTATAAAAAGTTTGATATTACAGGTGGTAGAAAAGTAAGTGACGATCACTATTATGAATCTCTCAACGTCACAGATATCGTAGTTCACTCTTCAAATATCGGTACATCACAGATCGCATGGAAGCTTACAGGAAAAGAGTTCAGAGAGGGACTGCTCAAATTTGGTCTCGCTCAAAAAACAGGCATTGACCTCTCGAGAGACCTGCCGGGATCTCTTAAACCTATACGATTGCTCGATCATAAAATGCATAAAGCCAACTCCTCATTTGGATACGGTATGATGGTAACCCATGCACAAATGATGAAAGCATACTCCGCATTCAACAATGATGGAATAACAGTCACACCTCGCCTGGTAGACTATCTTCAGGATGCAGAGGGTAAAAAGTATACACTTCCTCCTGAGATCAAAGGTGTGCAAGCTATCAGCAAAAAGGCGGCCAATCAGATGCATGACATTCTTTTAGAAGTTGTCAAGCGTGGTACCGGTGTCAAAGCACAATATCCTGGTCTGGAGATCGGAGGGAAAACAGGAACAGCACACATCGCCAAAAGAGGACGTTACGTGAGGGAATATCACAGTAGTTTTTATGGTTTTGCCAATGATAATGAAGGGCACAAATATACCATTGGTGTCTTGGTGATACGTGCCAAAAAGTTCCGTCACTATTTTGCATCACTATCCGCAGTACCTACATTCAGAAGAGTTGTAGACACCCTTGTAGAACTTGATTACCTTAAACCTGAAGGCGGTGTAGAGGTGATGAGTCCAGAGATAAAAATTGAGCCTAAAAAACCGCCAATGCAGATAGAGGAACCAGGAGTAGTACAAGTTGAGAAAAAGAAGAAAGTCACAACACAACCGGTGAAAAAACCATCCTCTACGGTCAAAGAACTCTTTAATCTCGAAAAGAAACCTGCACCAAGACCTCAGCCCAAACCTCAACCAAAGCCAAAACCGGTGAGTACCACACCTGCCAAAGAGAAATCACCGCATGAACTTTTTGAGGATATGTTTTAGATCCATAGGTTATCGATCAGTCTGGGTTTTCCTACCCATGCAGCAACTAAAATGATGGTATTGCCTATCTCCACTTGGTCTAAAGCATTGAATTCTCTATCAACTATAGCCACATACTCTACTTGATCTGCCTCTTCAAGTACACTTAACATCTCTTTTTTGATCGCCTCGACATTGAGCTCACCTGACATGACCATCTTTGTTGCACGCTTAAGTGAACGGGCAAGACAAAGTGCTCGTGTTCTCTCATCTTCTTTTAAATAGACATTACGACTGCTGAGTGCCAGTCCATTCTCATCTCGTACAATCTCACAAGGAATGATATTGACTTCCATAAAGTAGTTCTTTACCATCTGTGTAATGAGGGCCAGCTGCTGTGCATCTTTTTTTCCAAAATAAGCATTGGTGGCACCACTGAGATTCAGAAGTTTCATCACCACTTGAAGCATACCGTCAAAGTGACCCGGTCGCTTCTCACCTTCTAATATATACCCGCGTATAGCCGGTGCACCGATAGAGAGTTCATCCTCTTCATACATTGCATCTATGCTCGGCATAAAAAGTATGTCAACGCCTGCCAATTGGCATATTTTGATGTCTGCTTCCTCTTTGCGTGGATAGGCATCCAGGTCTTCCCCTTCCAAGAACTGTGTAGGGTTGACAAAGATCGAAACGATGAGATGGTCATTCTCTTCTCTAGCCTGTTGTATCAATGAAAGATGTCCCTTGTGCAGTGCGCCCATTGTAGGGACAAAACCTACTGATCCCGCTAATGTTTTTTTCGCTTCGCGCAAAGCTTCAATTGTCCGAACAATAACCATCTCTAACCTCATATTTCACTATATTTTGATAGAATCATATCAAAATTACACTAGGTTTTTACAATGGATGCATACGAATATGGCGAATTACTCAAATCACTTACTATCAAAATGGACAATATTAAAAATATTGTAAAACCAGATGCGTTAGAAGCAAGACTTCAAGAGATAGAAGAGATGCAGCAAGACCCAAATTTTTGGAACGATGCAACAAACGCTGGAAAAATATCTCAGGAGAAGACAAAAACTGAACGTATCCTAGCAACCTATAACAATGCTTATGACGCCGTGCATGATGCCAGTGAATACTTTGAACTCTCCAAAGCGGAAAATGATGAAGAGACTTTGGAGATGCTCTATGACGATGCATCAAACCTGCAAGAGAGTACTAATGCACTTGAAGTACAAATGATGCTCAGCGGTGAACATGACGGGAACAATGCCATAGTATCCATTCACCCCGGAGCTGGAGGAACAGAGTCGCAGGACTGGGCAAGTATGCTCTACCGTATGTATCTGAGATGGGCTGAGAGACACGACTTTAAAGTAGAGGGGCTTGACTATCAGGCAGGTGAAGAAGCGGGGATCAAAGATGTATCATTCATCATCAAAGGTGAAAACGCCTATGGATATCTCAAAGTGGAAAACGGTATCCACAGACTGGTACGTATCTCACCTTTTGACTCCAATGCCAAACGCCATACTTCATTCTCTTCAGTGATGGTCTCCCCTGAAGTAGATGATGATATAGATATTACCATTGAGGACAAAGACCTGCGTGTAGATACTTATCGTGCCTCTGGTGCAGGTGGACAGCATGTCAATAAAACAGAATCCGCCATCCGTCTGACGCACCTTCCGACAAACATTATCGTACAGTGCCAAAATGACAGAAGCCAACATAAAAATAAAGCATCAGCTATGAAAATGCTCAAATCTCGTCTTTATGAATATGAGATGGCAAAAAAGCAAGCAGAATTGGATGGTGTTGAAAAGTCAGATATAGGTTGGGGTCATCAGATACGCTCATACGTCATGCAGCCTTATCAGCAGGTTAAAGACACAAGGTCTAACCAGGCATTTACCAATGTAGATGCCATTCTTGATGGCGATATAGACAAGTTGCTTGAAGGTGTACTTATCTCTCAAGCGAAGTAAAGATATAAGTAGTTCTTTCTACTTTTTCTCTTCCTCTTTCTCTTCCTCTTTTGGCAGATATTTAGAGATTGTTTTTGTGATCACCAAAGCAGTGATTACAGCCAAAATAAGCATAGAACTAGTATAGAGTATATCCATCAGTGCTATTTTCATACTTTCTCCTTTAGTACTCTATCTTCGATCTTATAAGTCACATCGCAGCGTGCTTCCATACTCTCATCATGGGTCACGAGTAAAAGCCCTGCACCTGTCTCTTTTGTGTAGTCCATAAGTACATCCATTACAAGTTCAGCAGTCTCCTTATCGAGGTTTCCTGTAGGTTCATCTGCAAAAATAATACGCGGTTTCTTACTCAACACCCTGGCTATGGAAACACGCTGCTGCTGTCCGCCTGAAAGTTCGCCGACCTTATGGTTCATCACTTCTTTGATCTCAAGTTTTTCGAGTATCTCTTCATCTATCTTCTCACCACTCAACATACTGGCCACATCAACATTCTCCATAGCGGTCATCCCTTTAAAGAGATAGTGAAACTGAAATATGATCCCTATATCATAACGTCGTAGGGACTCAATGGATTTATCATCCAGTTTGTAGAGGTCTTTTTCCAAAAGGGTGACCGTACCTTTGTCAGGCTTGATAAAGGTTGAGAATATATGTAAAAGCGTAGACTTACCGCATCCGCTTCGACCAATGATCGCTACACTCTGTGAAGGCTTTAAAGAGAAGTTCACATCATGAAACAAAAGCGTATCAAAACTGTGAGAGATATTTTGTGCTTCCAATAGATATTGGGACATCTGCTGCCTTTAGATTATTTGGCATATTTTAACATAAAAGTATTGTAAATTATAATTTGTGATATTTATAGAAAGAGTCTTTTAGTTTGTGGTAGATTTGAGGGTTATTGAGAGGGAGCATACGGTCAGCATGTGACCTAATAAACCCCCTCAAAGATGCAGTAAAATAAACGAGCTATTATCCCATTTGTGCAGCAACTTCAGCAGCAAAATCTTCTTCAACTACTTCAATTCCTTCACCTACCTGCAATCTTACAAAATGTACGATCTCAGCAGATCCACCAGCAGCTTTTGCTTTTTCCTGAACATATTCAAGAACTGTTTTAGAGTCATCCATTACAAAGTTCTGATCAAGAAGACACTGCTCTTTATCAAGTGTTGTATTGTCAGCGATAAATCTTGCGATCTTACCTGGAAGGATCTTATCCCAGATCTTCTCTGGTTTACCTTCAGAAGCCAATACAGCTTTAAGTGCTTCTTCTGCTTCAGCTAAAACCTCTTCAGTCAATTGACTCATAGAGATATACTGAGGAATGTTCTTAAGCGGCTTACCAAGTCTTACAAGTTCTTCATTCTCTTTTTCGATAGCGATAATTCTACCTTTAGTCTCTTCTTCTACAAATGCAGGATCAAAGTCTTTAAATGAAAGTGTACTTGGTGCCATTGCAGCTGCGTGCATTGCTACCTCTTTAAGTACTGGAGTCATCGCTTCAGCCGTTGCAGCAGAATCACATTTTGCTTCGATGATAACACCATTTTGAGAGTTAGAGTGAACATAACCGTTTACAGCGGTGTTCTCATCTGCATCAATAAGTGCAGCTCTTCTTACTACAAGTTTTTCACCGATAGTTGCAATTTGCTGAGAAAGATATTCAGCGAATGGCTCACCATTGATCGTTGAAGCATTGATCGCATCAGCATCTGCAAGGTTGTTGTTAAATGCATGGTCTACTACTGTTGAAAGTAGTGCTTTGAACTTATCGTTTTGCGCAACGAAGTCAGTTTGCGAGTTGATCTCAACGATCACTGCTTTTTTACCTTCAACTTTAACAGCAACAGAACCTTCAGCAGCAGTTTTACTTGCTTTCTTCGCAGCAGCACCCATACCTTGGTCTCTGAGCCATGCAACCGCTTTGTCCATGTCTCCGTCAGATTCAGCTAGTGCTTTTTTACAGTCCATCATTCCTGCATCAGTCATCTCTCTGAGTTTTTTGATATCTTTAGGTCCAAAGTTTGCCATGATTATGCCTCCGCCAATTCTTTTGCAGATGCAACAGCGTCTCTAAAGTTACCTTTGAAGCTGTATTTCTCTTCCATTACTTCGATCTGAGCGTCAGTCATGTTCGCTACGTCAGCATATGTATAGAAACCTTCGTCGTTGAGTTTACCTTGGTATACTTTCCCAACACCAGCGATCTTAGTAAGATCGTCAGCTTCTTTTTCAGCTGCAGGAGCTTCAGGAGCAGGTGCTGCTTTCTCTTCAGAAAGTGCCGCTACTTCTTCTTCAGTTGCAGCTTCAGCCATAACTTCTGCTACCTCTTCACTTGTTGCTACTTCTTCAACTTCATTACCTTGAGCTTCATCATATGCAGCTTTACCTTCGATGATCGCTTCTGCCATCTCTTTACAGAAAAGGTTGATCGAACGGATCGCATCATCGTTTCCTGGGATTGGATAATCAACCATATCAGGGTCACAGTTCGTATCAAGTGGTGCAACAACTTTCATACCAAGTCTTCTTGCTTCTTTTACAGCGATGTGCTCTTTAACAGCATCCACAACGAACATCATGTCTGGAAGTTTTTTCATGTATCTGAAACCTTCGAGGTAAGAGCTTAATTTCTCTTTCTTTCTCTTAAGCATCAATGCTTCTTTCTTAGTAAGAAGGTTGATCTGTCCAGTCTCTTCCATCTGCTCGATGATCTCAAGTTTTCTGATAGATTTTTTCATTGTTGGGTAGTTTGTTAACATTCCACCTAACCATCTAGTTGCAACGTAAGGCATACCACATCTCTCAGCGTGCTCTTTAATCGCTTGTCTAGCTTGTTTTTTAGTACCTACGAAAAGTACAGTTTGCCCTTCAGCAGCTGCATCTCTTACTACGTTGTATGTATATTTGAAGTATCTAAGTGTTTTTTGAAGGTCGATGATATAGATATTCTTTCTTGCACCGAAAATGAATTTCTTCATTTTTGGATTCCATCTTCTTGTTTGGTGTCCGAAGTGTACTCCACACTCCAATAGGTCTTTCATTGTTACCATAAATTTCTCCTTGGTATAATCATAATAGAATTTTTAGATTGTAAAAACTCAGTTAAAAGCATAGCTTCAATCACTAGGTTTAATCCGCTGTAGTCCTTAATGTCAATTCTTTTTTAGAATCACACAACCGTGCAAGGAATAACTACATGTGTATTTCCATTACTCTTTAATAGACCGTAAACTGAGCAAAGCTCTTTTTACTTACGCTAACGCTAAGTTCTCTTCAGCAGAGAGCTCAAACGACTAGTCGTTTTAACTATTATTCTAGTGTTACTAGAGAATAAGGAACGCGATTATACCGAAATGATGTTTAAATAAATATAAATTTAGGAGGTGTTTGCAGAGGCACCACTTTGGATGCCTTTTTTGTGACGAAGGTTATGCCTGTAACTCTTCAAGTTTGGCTTTTACTGCATCCACATGCTCTTTTACTCTTACTTTTATCCAGTTGGCTGCTACTTTTCCATCCGGATCTATGATGAATGTAGAACGCACCACACCCATATACTCCTTACCCATAAATTTTTTCAGCTGCCAGATACCAAAAAGATTACAAAGTTCTTTCTCCTCATCTGCAAGCAGTGTGATACCAAGCTCTTTTTTCTCTATGAATTTTCTGTGTTTTTCAGGAGAATCCGGGCTCACGCCTAAGATGATCGCATTTAATCCATCAAAGTCAGGTACTGCAGCAGTAAAATCACATGCTTCCGTTGTACATCCTGGCGTATTGTCTTTTGGATAAAAATATAGTACGATCCATCTTCCTTTGATGTCTCTAAAACATATCTCTTCTTCATCCTGATTTGGCAAACAAAAATCTGGTACTTGTGTTCCTACTTCTAACATTTAATATCCTTCAATAGATTTTTTGATAGTATATCAGAATGAATATTGAAAATACACAAACTAAAGAAGAATTACTTGCAGATATCGAAAAACTGATCGCTTACGGTCGTGATGAACCAACGATCAACCCTACCCTCCTAGAATATCTGGAGATAGATGACCTCATCTCCACAAAAAGAAAACTGCTCGAAAGAGTTGGAGAACTCAAGGAGGAAGATATAGCGTGGTTACAGCAGTTTAAGAAGTATGAATAAATATAAATTTATATTTTTTACACGCTACTAAAATGACCACCCTGGACATCTTGGTTTAGAACTATCACATTTTTCAGCGTTTAATATCTGTGCATCATGCATGTATACAAATATATGATGTCCCATCTCTCTATAGGTATTTAAATTCTTTATCAATGTATCTGCCAGCTCATCAGAGACTACAACGACAAACATCACATTTGACTCTCCATCAGAGTGTCCATCCTGGACACCGGAATCACCATCACCACGTGCATTCAACTGGGTAAAACCAGTGACTCCGATATTTTTTAGAATTTTAATTAATTTATTTTCAAACGTACTATTGATAATAATTTGTACTGATTTTCCCGCATACATTTCTATGGACATAGATAACTCCTTTTAGTTTTGATTAGTTTGTGCTTTATCACCCTATATACCAAATCGTCATTTGATAGAACAATGGAATTCCGATAACAACATTGAAAGGGAAAGTAACTCCCAAAGACAATGTCAAATAATACGACGGATTTGCCTCAGGTACTCCATAACGCATTGCCGGAGGCACAGCGATATACGAAGCACTGGCTGACAAAATAGCCAATAAGAACGTACCACCCACTGAGAATCCAAGTGCTGATGCACCGATGATAATACCCAGTGTACCACCTATAAGCGGCATGATCATACCAAAAGAGACAAGTATAACACCCGCTTTCTTAAGTGTATCTGCTTTCTTCGCTGCCTCAATACCCATATCGAGTAAAAAGAGACATAGTACTCCCATAAAGATATCCTGCGTGAACGGGGTCACTTTTGCAAGAGACTCTGGAGATGCCGTAGCTCCTATGAGAAGTGCTCCCAACAGGACAACGACACTACCGTTTGTAAAGGCTTCATGGATCAACGGTCCCCACTCGGTTTTCACTTTAGCAGTCCCTTTTTCAGCAGCCAGACGTTTTCTTACAAAGGCTGCCATCATGAGTCCGACGATGATCGCAGGTGACTCCATAATAACCATCATGACGATAGGATAACTCTCATATGATACACCGGAAACTTCTAAAAATGCCACCGCAGTCAAGAATGTCGCCGCACTTACAGAACCATAGTGCGCGGCTATCGCTGCAGCATCGAACTGATTGATCTTGTTTCTAAAACGTAATAGAGCATAACCAATAACCGGTAGTAAAAAGCCTAAGATCGTAGCCCATATTATGGATTCTACTGCCAATTGAAAATCTGCTTTACTTAATGCAATACCACCTTTTAATCCGATGGCCATTAACAGATAAACACCGATACCCTTACTCATCCCCTCAGGGAACTTAAGGTCTGAGTTTATTAGCTTTGCTATGACACCCAGTGCAAAAAACATTACAGCTGGTATAAGTAAACTATCTATTCCCATCATCTACCCCTCGTGTGAAATTCTGCTCTCTTCAACTTTGATATATGTTGATTGACTGAAAGCATTTACTATTAGTACTAGAGCATACATCCCTAAAGCAGATAATGTATCGAATATTGAATTAATAATTTTTGCCATTTTTGTTCCTTTGATTCAATGTACATTTGTAAAGTATCGTAATTTTAAGGACAATATCTATAAATAGGACAAATTTTATCCTATTTAAAATATTTGTTACATTACTTCACATAAAACAGTGTTTTAGTGATCTTACCTTGTAGATATTTGATACCTCTGGTACTTACATTTGAATAGTGTATGGAAGTTTAATGACGTATTGAAAATCTTATAAAATATAAAACTTTATAAGATTTTGGTTTTAAGGACCTGAGCAATATTTTGTGTTTATGGCATTACTTTCCCAAAAACTTTTCTAAGTTCTTTCGTTGTTTGATGTGCAGGATTTGTACGGATCATTTTTTCTGATTGTCCTATCATCAAATAGATAGCATCGATTGTATGGTCTGTGATATACTCTTCTATGTTCACAGCATCTTGAGGGATATACTTTTTTACACCCAATTTTTTTGCCATGCCCATAAAGTTAGTCATTTTGGCAAAAGATTTCACCATCGGATCGGCGATCTCTTTTACAGCATCGTAGTATTTATACACTTTGTTTGTCTTCATCTCTTTTATAATGATAGGTGTGATAAGTTCTTTAAGATCTTCTCTTGTATGCTTTTTAAAGTAATCTGTCGCAGGGCTCCCATCCATCATTAAAATATCTGCCGCCTCATTAAAAGTCATTTCATCAATTGAATCTACAAATATGCCTGCTGTTTGTGGAGCTGCCCTGGCTGCTGCGCGGTTCATAGAAAGAATAAATTCATCCATCATATCACCACCACCAGCTGCACGGATCATAGACTCCATTTGAGAAAAGGGTGGTGGCAGAGGGATCCTAACAGCCGGATTATCCATAAATCCACCTTTTTGACCTAGCGTGTCTACAGCTTTGTTCACACCTATTTTTAATGCCTGTTTAAATGCTTTGGTGATGAGATCTGTACTCAATGCTCCCATCGTCATCGTTTCCACCATCTCTTTTGCACTCATATCAGAAGGGTTTCGGAATTTTTTGAAATCCTCTATGGAATTCTTAACTTTATCCTTTACATCATCAAAACTAAAAGCCTGAAGTGCAGTACTCGTGGCAAGTATTGTAGTTACAAAAATTATTTTCTTCATATTCTTCCTCAATCCCCTTCTATTTTCTAAAATCCACTGACTTGTCAAATTCGATATTATACTTTTTGAGTATGGTACTCTGTTTCTCTTTTGCCTCTTTTGTATCGATGATCACTTTTACACCGTCATTGTCTTCAAGAACGATGTATTCACTCTCAGCCGTTTTCATCTTTTCATAAAACTCTTCAAAGTTTTTGAATGTTTTACCATTGATCTTGTCGATCGGCCACATCGCAAAGTCATTGTCTCCTCTACTCATATCTGAAGCCAATACCTTGAGCAGAACCACCACTTCGCTTTTATCATCTTCTTGCCATCTAGAAGCCAGATAACTCAATTTCAGACGGTTGAGTTTTGTAGAAACGATTAGGTTTCTAGTGAGTGGAGAGAAAACATATCCACCATAGACAAAGTAACTTGGCATCGTGTCATAACGGGTTGTCTTCACGAGATACATATCATCAGCCACATGTTTCAGTGGGGCTTCTACTTGCATCTTCACTTTATCTCTGATGATATCAAGCTTCACAGATTCACCCATCTGGTAAGCATCGACAAAATGCTGATAGTGGGTATACTCATGCTTTCTAAACTCCACTGTACCATCATTCTCTACATTTTGGCCATCTACTGCCGTCAAAATGTCACCCTCTTGAAGTACCCCTGAAAGTGGTGAATTGTGTACCACTTTTACAATGAGTTTTCCACTCACATTATCATCCAAACCATAGTAACGTCTAATTGCAGGATTTTCCAGTTTTTGCGTCCCTAAGCCCAGGTCTGCAAAACCATCATACTTGTTATCTTTCATATCTTCTATGAAATGCTGCACCATATTGACAGGTACGAGATATCCGATATTTTGAGACTTGGTGATCGCCTGCATCACTACACCGACTATCTTACCATCTGAGAGAGCAGGACCACCAGAATTTCCAGGGTTCACCGCAGCGTCAACCTGTACTGCCAAGAACGACTCTCCACTGTGTGCATAGACATGATGCTCTACTCTTGAGACCACTCCGATCGTTGCAGAGAGAGTATTTCCTCCCATCGGATAACCATAGACAACTATTTTCTGTTCTACTTTTGGAAGTGTTCCAAAGGTCAATGGCGTCACACCTTTGAAAAAAGCTTTATCTTCTACCTTCAAAAGTGCCAGATCCGCTTGGTGTGAGACCGCATACACTTTTGCGATATAACGTTTACGTTGACCATACCGCTGTACTTCTATAAATGCTTGATTAGCTACGACATGTGCGTTTGTAAGGATATATTCACCATCAATGATCGCACCTGAACCAGTACTGCTTCGCATTGAACTGTTCCATGGCTCTTGATAGTTTGGTATTTTTGCAGTCGTATAAATTTTGACGATGGCCTGCTTTGTCATATTGTCATGATGTGAACTTGCAGTGAGGAACAATGTACTTAAGAGTACCATCCATATAATTCTCATTCTAATCCCTTAAAATCTTCTGCATCTACGCAATTGATATTTCGCTTTTGTGCCTCTTTAGCCATAAGTCCTGCCTCTTTGGATGAAAGTAAATTCTTATCTTCATCATAGAGTCTCGCAGAACAGACACCGCAACTTGGACTTCTGTCTTTACCAATAAACAGATCCAAGTCACTATGCTTATCAAAAAATAGTATAGCATACTCTGTCACAGGTGTAGAGAGATCCTCTCCGGTAAGATTGGATAGTGCTCTGTCATCTTGCTGCATTCGAACAAGATCCATAGTAGGACGTGGGGTTCCAAAAGCAAAATCTTCAGGACAAAAAGGAATGAGCTCTACACCTTCTAATTTGGCTAAAAGGTGGCTATCTTTGTTATCTGTAGCATCGTATCGACACTTCTCTCCAAGCAGGCATGCAGAAATGGCTACCTTTTTCATCTAGTATACAAAAAGTAGATAGTAAACCCAGGCACCTGTCAACATGGTCAATATAATACCTATAAAAGTACGTTTACCATCTTGTGCATGACTTTTAGAGTTAAATCCTGGGAGCATGGATTGTTTTTTATCACGTTTAGCAGCATAAAGCGTTTTTATCCATAGGATCAGTGTGATCACTGAGATGATGATATGGAAGATCAATACATATACAAGGTAATTGTGCGATACGGAACTACCTTCCATCAGATTTTTATAACCGCCTTCCATACGTACCCCTACTTCAAAGAAACCTACTACGATCACTGAAACAACAAAAAGCAGTTTCTGTACACTCTCATGTGCACTATAGTTCCCCCTCTTTGCGAGTGAGATCGCACCATAGATCAAAAACGGCAAAAACGCAACAATAACCGATACGATATCCATAAAAAGTGGTGCACGAGTACCTAAAAAACCTGGCTGAAACATAAAATCCATAAAATATTCTCCATAAAATAATTATAACACTATACCAAAGGTATATAAAATCAACTAGCTACCTGGACCGTCTTGTGACACAAATGAACCTTGTTCATTTGTGTTATGACTAACAAATCACAACAGACTTGACCTCGGTAAACTCTTCAAGTGCCCATTTTGGACCTTCTCTTCCGACACCTGAAAGTTTAGCCCCACCATAAGGCTGTACATCAAAACGAAGTGTAGGTATATCATTGACCACAACTCCGCCACACTCTGCATCATCTATAAATGCCTGTGTCATTTTAAGATCATTGGTAAAGATCGAAAACTGTAGACCATAAGGAGAATCATTCATTTTCTCCACAGCAGTCTCATAATCAGATACAGCAACCAGACTCACAATAGGCGCAAACACCTCTTCACAAATGATCTTCATTTCATCTGTGACATCAGCCATCACTGTCGGAGGGAATATTCCATCAATAGCACCGCCGCCAGCAACGACCTTTGCACCTTCACTTTGAGCTGAGTCTACCCATGACTTCGCTCTCTCTCTAGACTCATCATCGATCAGTGGTCCCATGAACGTATCTTCTTCATACGGTGAACCGACCTTGAGTTTTTTCGTCTCAGCTGCCATCAATTGACTAAACAGTTCATACACCTCTTCATTGACATAGATACGCTGTAGTGAGATACACACTTGTCCTGAGTTATAAAAAGCTCCAAAGGCACAACGTGCTGCTGCCAGAGCCAAGTCTGCACTTTTATCGATATACGTTGCTGCATTACCGCCTAGCTCAAGACTGACTTTTTTGATACCTGCCTGTTTAGTGATGATATTTCCTACAGGAACGGAACCCGTAAAAGAGATCACTCTTGGAATGTCGCTTTGTACCAAAGCCGACCCCACCTCTGCATCACCATAGACCACAGACAATGCATCTTCAATGGCATACTCTGACTCTACAAAAAGCTTAGCGAACATATAGGCTGTCATCGGTGCTTCTGGTGTCGGTTTGAGTACCACTGCATTTCCTGCACCCAAGGCTGGAGCTATCTTATGTGCCACAAGGTTCAGCGGAAAGTTAAACGGTGTGATACAACCGACAACACCTACAGGTTCTCGTCTAAAATAGGCCAAAGTTTTCTTTCCGCTGGGCATAATATCTGTAGGAAGTGTCTCTCCTGAAAGATTTGCTAGTTCCATCGCTGTGATCTTGATCGTCTCTACACATCTCTCGACTTCGATACGTGAAAATGCGATAGGCTTTGCTACTTCTTTAGCCAACATCAGAGCAAACTCTTCTTTAGCTTCGGTCAATTTTTGAGCTACATCTTCCAGCCATAATATACGCTGTGATAATGGTGACTTCGCCGCTGCCTTACTTGCAGATTTGGCGATCTTCAGTGCTTTGTTCGTATCGTCTGCATCACAAACAGGTGCACTGCTCACAACAGCACCATCAAAAGGACTCTTGCGCTCCTGCTGTGACTCTCTATTTTCTTCTGTAGAACCAAAAAAGATCTTGGCTTGTGCTATATTAGACATGGCTGTACCTTATTGTTAAATTATTTGATTATATCTAAATGAGGATAAAAAATTATTTTTTAGGAGAACAAGAAGAAGAACTCTCCCCTTAGCAGCGCTTATTTAACACAAAACTTATTTTAAATCTAACTAATCAGTATACACACCTGTAGACATATCAAAATCATAGTCAGGCTCAAGTGCAGGTACATCTGGAAGTGAATCTTCCTCTATCTCAAATGCTGAAAGATTATAGTCACTTCCCTGATAAAATTTTTGCTCTTTAGCATACTTTTTTTCTCTTTCCATCTGCTCTTGAACCTGTTTTTGGATCTTGTCTTTTTTTACGCTTTGATTACTGTCCACTATTTTTTGTTCTTTTTCAGTTTTAAGACTTTGATTATTTTCTGCATATATAAAAACTATACTAAGTGCGAAAGCAACTATTTTTTTCATGACCTACCTTTAACTCTGAAAGTTCGGCGTTCCATCCGGCATATGTGTAGCCTCTTGCTGTTGCGCCTCGACTTCAGCTTCATAGGCCATGATCTGCTGACGCACTTCATTGATCTGCTCCACTGTCACACCGTCATCACTCGACCACGCCACCTCAACTTCACCATCATATTCTGCACCCATCGTCTCTATTTTTTGGGCATACTCATAGATATCCAGGCAGATCTCCATACTCTCTTCTTTCATGGTGTCGCTCAACTCTATATACCAGCGTCCCAGGGGGTTGGTCTTTATGATCGATTCGATGACCACCATTACACGCCGCCTTTAAAGTCTTTCTTTTTCAAATCGCCGTTATAGATAATATCGCGTGGATCCACACTGTCCATGTTTAACATATCAGGTACGACATCTGCCTCTTCAAGCTCTTTAATGGCACCCTCAAGTTCTTCCTGATAAGTCTGCATCATATCTGCAGCGATCACCCCTTTGGTATGCTGTATAAAGACGAGTTTCTCTATCTCCTCTTCTACACCTTCACCCTCTACAGTGACGATCATTTTACCTTTTTCTTTCTCACCAAAATGGTAGTCACACTTTCCGCTTGTTTCCAAAGTCTCTTTGACCTCATCATAATTTTCGGGTTTTACCTGCACTACGATACTTGATATATTCATTTTTTATCCTTTCATTTCTATGTTAATTCTAACAAAATCAAAGCAGCTTTGCAATCTCATCTAACTGCTCATCCGTGACATAGAGTACAACTCTGGAGCTATGCTCTTCACTTTTCCGCATAGCATCATAGGTATCTTGCATCTTGAGGCTTGTTTCTTTATCTATCGGAGAACGCAAAGATTTGTACTCCACAAGCTCTCCGTTCTTATACACGCCGGAGATGTTGGCATGAACCCAATAGTACCCATTATCCTTGCGCTTATTCTTCACATACCCCTGCCAGCTCTCACCACGTCCAAGTGTCGCCCAGATATTTGCGAAAACTGACTTGGGCATATCCGGATGTCTGACAATGTTGTGCGGTTTACCTATGAGCTCATTGACTTCATACCCACTGATCCTGGCAAAAGTCTCATTTGCATAAGTGATCACACCGCTGAGATCAGTCCTTGAGATAATTTCTACATACTCAGGTACTTGGGTCTCTATAAACATATCAAATGTTGTATCCATTCTAACTCCTTTTGCTAGGTATCATTTTATTCTCCACATCAACACTGTATTATCATCACTGGAAGAGAAAAGTGTGTTCTCATCTTTAAAGATAATATTGTTCAGTGTACTCTTTTGCCCTTGAAGTTCAGCCACTTTTGTCTTGCTTGACCTGTTATAGATAGAGATATTGTTCTGTTCATCCATTACAAAAGCAACCTTTTTCGCACTGGGACTGAGCCCTGTGGCATAGATCAAAAAACCTGCTTCAATATAAGTGCCAGAACCCAATACAGTATCATAGATCGAACCTCTTCTATCCTGTCCTGCACCGGAAACGATATCCTTTTTGAAGTCAACGCGATAGACATTATCAAGGTTCATCCCCTCAAGTACTTTCACGACTTTCCCGGTTTTGGTATCGATGATATTCAAGATGCCGCTTTCGCAGCTGAACACTGCTCTCGATCTATCTTCATTGAGAGCAAAATCCGAAAATTTTGATTCGCTTAACTGTACACGATAGATCTCCTCTTTGCTCTTAAGATCAAAGAGCGCAGCTTCATTGCTGAGGTATCCGAACAGGATCTGGTCCTTGTTGATAAACCTTGCTTTGACCACTGCTTTTTTGGCCCCGGCATCGAGTATCTGCGTAGTAACATTGTTCTCATGGATCCAAAGGTTCGCATACCCGCCTTTTCCACTGTCGCTCAGTATAACATAGCGGCCTTCTATCTTGTCGACCGAAAAAACCCGGGGGTTGATGATATCTCCCATAAAGTCCTTTATCTCCGGAAAGGTCAATGTTTTGACAAACGCTTTTGATTCATAGTCATACACTTGCATCGCACCCTCTGTGGTACCGATGATCAGCTTATTGTCATCTAGTACCATATCTTTACTCATACCTTTGACTTTTATCTCTTGTACCGGAGTATATACTTCAAATGCATGTAGCCATGCCATAGTTGCGATCAGTAAAATAAAGATCTTTTTCATACCAGCTTCTCCTCTAAGGTACCTAGGACCATATGTGCAATACCCTCTTCATCCAGCTCTGTCTGTATCCCATACAGGTCTACGTCCGACAGGTAGAAATCTTTGATATCTTTATGCGCTTTGAGTGTTTTTACCAACTCTACGATCACAGGTTCACCCACGGCCTTTTGCAGTCTCTCCGTCACGTAAAGCAAAAAGTTGAAATCTTCCGGGTCTATCGCATCAAATTCATCTGAATCTTCATCATCATAATTTACATCGATCACCAGAAGATAACGAAGCTCTGGTACATCATCAGGTAGTGTTTTATAAAGGTTTGGATAGGTCTCTTGTATCATTTCTATGGTCAAAATATCACTCCGTTGCAGTATTGGTTTGGGCTATCGGTACCGCAGTGTACTCTATGGCATGTGTAGGACATCTTCCTACACAAAATCCGCAGCCTGTACACTTATCCCTGTCGATCACGGGATTGAACATACCGTTAAACAGTATAGCATCATCGATACAGGGTTCTTTACATGAAAAACATATTACACCATGATGTGCTACACATCCCTGTGTAGAGATACGAAATGTAGCATTGAGATGCTCTGCAGTATGCCCGTTCTCTAAACTCAGAACACCCGGTTCACATACACTTGCACAATCCTCACAAAAAGTACACCCGCTTCTGGAAAAATCCAGGCCGGGTGTACCATCCTCCTGAATGACTATGATCTCTTCATCACAAGAAGTGACACATGCCTTACTTTCACATGTAACACACTCACTCTGAAAAAGAGATTCATTTAAACCATAGGGAGGTCTCACCACAAGGGGTGAGTCTTCCTTGGTTTGTACTAATGGTTTTCTAAATGTATTTAGAAAATCACGCCTGCTTGCCACTATTATTCACCTTCCATATAAGGTGCAGATTCATCCGCAGTATAGTCAACACCATCATTCATCGCATCAACAAGGCTTGAGTGTGCTTTCATCTCATCCGAACCAAAATCTGGTCTAAATGTATTAGCTACAGCAGTATCTGTTTTTGACTGTGGTGCATGACACTGTGTACAGTTAAAACGTCCTTGATACAATGTATCGCTCTTTGTTGTTTCAGCGATGACAACATCTGAAGTGTTCGGCATATTTTTCCCCAATACCTGTCCCTCTTTAAGAACCACACCATCTTTCATCGTTGTAGTTGGTCTATAGTTCGTAAAGTGCGTTGGTGGGATAGGTGTAGAACCTACACTTGAAGCAACTTCAGGCAAGTGACAGCCAAGACACTGGTTATTCATCTTTGTAATCGGCAATAATCCTTCTACTGAATGCGGGATCATCGGAGGAGCATCTTTAAATGCTCTTTCAAATTTCGTTGATGCTCCCGGACTTGGTCTACTGTAGTCTGTTTCACTTGCAGTCGTTGTATCTTCGCTGTACAGATTGGTCTTTCGGAGTCCCAATGATGCCTCTGTCATACTCTCCTTGTTTCCCAGGTCTTCAAGACTGATACGTGATTCATCATATGCATCAAGATTCACATGCGATCCACCTGCTGCTGCAACTGCCGCTGCCGCTGCGTGTTCTGTCGCTTTTTGCGTAGGGACACCTGTTTCTGTTGTGATCTGAAGTGACATTGCTTCGATCTGCGCATCACTCAAGTTTTTCACTTGCGGGATCATAACACCTTTGAGGGCATCACCATAGGTTCCATTTTTATATCCCATCATAGCATCTTTGATCTCTTTATAAGACATATCTTTTACTACCTTTGATTTCCCCATTGCTGCTTTTTCAAAGTACTGTCCATGACATCCTGTACAACCTGCAACACTAATCGCATATGTACTAGTTGTCAATAAAGCACCAAGGGCTACAACTTTTGCTATTTTCTTCATATTTTCCTCCTACTTATTTTTCGTAAAATTACGAATACTAAAACCTAGTGCATCATCGTCGCACACATCTACACATCTTCCACAGTTCGTACACTCTCCATCCGTTACAGAAATACTCTCTTTAGTGACCATATGGAGTACCTGACTTTCAGGACATACTGTTTTACAGTCCATACATGCCGTACAGGTATCAGCATTATGCTTAACACGTATCAGACTGTACTTACCTATAACTGAATAAGTCGCACCCAAAGGACACAGGTGACCACACCATCCGTTTTTGACCCCAAAGAGATCAAAAAGGAAGATCACAATGACCACTGCAGCTCCCATACCAAAACCAAAAACGACCCCTCTTTGCATAATAGTAATAGGACTGACCAGCTCGAATGCAGCTACACCGACAACAGCAGAGACGATAAGTCCTACTACCATGATCCAGTATCGTGCACTTCTTTTCATAAAGCGATAATTGACCTCTTCTTTATCAAGGTTCAACTTGCGTCTGATCCAGTTTGCAAGATCTGTCACCATATTGATAGGACAGACCCAGGCACAAAATGCTCTACCGCCGATCACAAAATAGAACAGCGTAATGATCGCTGCACCGATAAGTACATCCACACCCAACACAAATCCTGTCGCCAACACTTGAAGTGTGGTATACGGATCAGCCAAAGGGATCGTACCAAAGATGTATGAAGTACCAAAAGTACCGGCCAGGATATTCCAACCATAAGCATTGGCAGAAAAGTATAGAAACAAAAGACCGATCTGAGTTGTTCTTCTAAGAAGTAAGTATTTTATGTTCTTCATCATAACTCTAGCTCCGTATTCAGATAATCAGCTGATGATTTCTCACTTCGCTTTGTCTTTGTCTCCAGTCCTTGCGCATCTTTTACACGCTCCTGGTCTTTCTTATCCCAACCTTTCACATAATGATCTCCCGCCTTACCTTTGGCGATATCATTCGGAAGTACAAAGATCGCAGGCTCTTCAGTCACACATGCCTGTTCGCAAAGACCACAACCTGTACAGGCATGGTCTTGAACTATCGGAAGCAAGAATGCATGCTTACCCGTTCTCTCATTTTTAACGTACTCCAACGTGATCGCCTCATCCAAAAGAGGACAGGCACGATAACAGGCATCACACTGTATACCCCAAAAGGCGATACATGACTCTTTATGTACTACGGCAAGTCCCATGGAGGCTTTGTTAATGTCAAGCTCTTCTTTTTCATTCAAAAGAGATGACATATCTAAAGCACCCGACGGACAAACTGGTACACAAGGGATATCTTCACACATATAACAAGGTACTTCAGTTGGTACAAAGAAAGGTGTTCCTATCAACACAGAATCACCGCCTTTTGCCATCTGTAATGTACCTGGCCTTGGTTTTCCGGTATCTCGATCTATATTGGTATCCCTGTTCACACAGGCTTCTGCACAAAGACCGCACTTGATGCAGGCTGCAAGAAAATCTTCTTCAGCCAATGCTCCCGGAGGTCTGAGTACCAACGGTGAAGCTTTCACAGAATCTGTATAACCACTCCACAGCATTCCACCAAGGGCTGCCAAACCGACACTTTGAAATGTCGTTGCCATGAAGTTTCTTCTGCTGTTCGAGTGTGCCATGCTTATGCCTTATAGAGTTTAACCGCACATTTTTTAAAGTCTGTCTCTTTTGACATTGGACATGTAGCATCCAGACACACTTTGTTAATGAAAACCTTTTCATCAAAGAACGGTACAAATACCGTACCTTGAGGCATTCTGTTACGCCCTCTTGTCTCCACTCTGGCCTTCACTCTACCACGTCGTGAGTCAACCCAAACAAGTCCACCCTGTTTAAGGCCTCTATTTTTCGCATCTGTCGGATGCATATAACAGAGTGCTTCAGGAACTGCACGGAAGAGTTCTGGAACCCTCATCGTCATCGTACCAGTGTGCCAGTGTTCAAGTACCCTACCTGTACACAACCACATATCATAGTTCTCATCCGGCATTTCCGGCGGATCCATGTATGGTCTAGCATAGATCTTCGCTTTATTCTTAAGCGATTTTTTGTTTTTATCTTTAATACCGTTTAGATCACCCTGAGCTAGAGCTTTAGCCAATGTTCCGTAGAATGCAAAGTCATTTGCACCTGTCTCTTTGGCTGCTTTTGCTGCATAAGGGTCATACTTAACATTAAATCTCCACTGTGTCTCTTTACCGTCAACAACCGGCCATTTGAGACCTCTTACTTTATGATAGACGTCAAACGGAGCAAGATCATGCGCTTTCCCTCTACCAAATTCAGCATACTCTTCGAAGAGATACTCATGGATCATAAATCCATACCCTTTCCACGGTTTACCGTCTGAACCGAGGACATTACGGCTGTCACCTCTTGACTCGGTATCATCATAACCCATTTGCGGGAATGAATCTTTCAATTTATATGATTTTGCCTTTTTATTTGCAAAGAGGATATCGAACATTGTTGTATCTTTCGTGTATCCCATCTTCTCAGCATCTTTCATGATATTTGGAAGTTTTTTACCGTTTCTTAGAGTAGATTCGCCCCAAAGATCTCCGACTGTAAATCTTTTAGAAAGCTCTACCCACTGCCATGTATCAGACATCGCGTCACCTACAGGAAGCACCTGCTGTCTCCAGTGTTGTGTACGACGCTCTGCATTTCCGTATGCACCCCACTTTTCATAGATCATCGCTGAAGGAAGAACAAGGTCAGATACTTTTGCAGAGATACCAGGGTATCCGTCAGAAGTAACGATGAAATTGTCCATCTCTCTAGCCGCTTTGATCCAGTGAGACGCTGAAGCAGTATCATGGTATGGATTACATACGTTTACCCATGCGAACTTGATTACACCATCTTCGATATCTCTATGGATCTTCATGATGTGCTGATTACCTACAGGGTTGATCGTACCCTCTGGTACTTTCCATTTATTTTCAGTGACCTTTCTGTGTTTAGGGTTCTTCACCATCATATCTGCTGGCAGTCTGTGACAGAATGTACCAACTTCTCTCGCAGTACCACAGGCACTCGGCTGTCCAGTCAGTGAGAATGCTCCTGAACCTGGTTTCGCTTGTTTGTTAAGCAGGAAGTGCACATTGTACGACAATGTATTTACCCATGTACCACGCGTATGCTGGTTCATACCCATTGTCCAGAATGAAACTACTTTTCTGCCTTTCTCAATATAGAGGTCTGCAAGCGCTTGAAGTTTTTTCTTATAGACTTCGATATCCTCATTTGGATCACCTTTGGTTGTCTTGGCTGTATACTCTAATGTATATGGCTCTAACGACTTTTTATACTCTTCAAAAGAGATCTCCCAGTGCTTTAAGGTACCCGGAGTATGTTCCATCACATCACCCGCTTTATAACCATATGGTGCCAATGCAGGTGCTTCTTTTTCAGAGACGACTTTTGACATCTCTTTAGAGACCGTTTCCATCTCTAATTTACTGTATTTCCCATCGACAACCGATTTTTCTTTTGCTCTTCTCATACCATAACCGATATTCACCGGACCTACAGCAAATACCATATGTTTTTTCACAAAGTCCCAATCAATGATCTTCTCAGCATCATCTCTCATGACGATCTCACGCGCGATATAGTTCCAAAGTGTCAAGTCGGTATTTGGAGAGAAGATGATCTCAATATCTGCAATGTCAGACGTTCTGTGTCTATAGGTAGAGAGGTTGATCACCTGTACTCTGTCCGGACTTGAAAGCTTTCTATCTGTTACACGTGACCACAGGATCGGGTGCATCTCTGCCATATTTGAACCCCAAGATACAATTGTATCAGTAAGCTCAATGTCATCATAACATCCACTTGGCTCATCGATACCGAATGTCTGATAGAAACCGACAACCGCAGATGCCATACAGTGTCTTGCATTCGGGTCAATGGCATTAGAACGGAATCCTGCCTTCATCATTTTCTGAGCTGCATACCCTTCCATCACCGTATATTGACCTGAAGCAAACACACCCACACCTTCAGGACCAGATGCCTTCAGTGCTTTTTTGATGTGCTTTTCCATCTCATCAAAGGCACGCTGCCAGCTTACCGCTTTAAACTTACCTTTTTTATCAAACTCACCCTTGTCATTTACACGAAGCAATGGCGTTTTAAGTCTATCTGCACCATACATGATCTTTGCATTAAAATACCCTTTAATACAGTTAAGGCCTCTATTTACCGGAGCAGCAGGGTCACCTTTTACTGCAACGATACGTCCACCTTTGGTTGCAAGCATGATCCCGCAACCAGTACCACAGAAACGACAAGCCGCCTTGTCCCATCTCCACTTGGATTCTGCTTGAGCTGCTGCTGCCTGTGCTTCTTGCGGTACACTGAGTCCCACTGCACTTGCAGCTGCCACTGCTGCTGAATTCTTCAAAAAATCTCGTCTATTTAATGACATCTTTCCTCCTTTTGGTAATTAGATAAATAAATATACATAATAAGAGTAACAATATGAGTACAGTTAATTATTGATATACATCAATTTTTAGTGAAATTAATTGATATTTGGAGAAATTTGTCAAGAAAGAATTTAAGAGTGATTTACTCTCATATTTTATAAAAAAGAGGAACTGCTTTTATCTTCAATTTAATTGATGATTTATTTTTTCATGGTATTTGTATCGATGATATTTTGAAGCGCATTTTGATCCAATATCGTTACCACATGGTCATCGATAGAAATGATCTTCTCTTTTTTTAGTTTGGTCAAAATACGTGAAAAGGTTTCAGGGGTCATATTGAGGATTGACGCAATTTCATTGTTCTTCAACAGTTGAAATAACTTGGCATTATTGTTTATAAGGTCCGCCACTTTTGCTTCTGATGAAAATACTGTCTCTTTATGCAGTAAATTCTCAAGTAACCTCATTCTTTCAGAGATCGCCTTTATCATCGCCAAAGTAAAATCCAAATTCTTCATATATTGATGCAGTTTATCAAGTGGCAGCAACCCTACAACACCATCAGAAATTAATGCACAGGTTGCAGGAAATTTTTCTCTTTCCAAAGCAGGATATAGTGCGACTGCAGATGGTGCTGTCATACCATGTAAATAGATCTCTTTATTGGATGGGGTTGTCTTATAGAGTCTTACATCACCTTCGAGTAAAACATATAGATAATCACTCTTATCTTCTTCATAAAATACAATGCAGTCTTTGTCATATCGTTTTATTGACATCTGTGCCTGCAGTTCTGACAACTGTGTCTCACTGAGACCTGAAAAAAGTGGTATATCTTTAAGATTGTACATATACATCATTCCTTGATTTAAATCAAGATATAGTATACCACACGAACTTATAGACTACAAACCTATTTTGCCTTCGTGCTTGTCAAATAACTGTAAACTCCCAGAGATATAATAATCAGAGCAATACCCAAAATAAGGTAGAGCGCATGTACCATCTGAGAATAATCATGCAATGCGATCTTAAATACCACCATTAGTGCTTCAATGGAAAGAGCGATGATGATCGCAATAGAGAATTTTGTAAGGACATTCGCATCTTCACTCTCTTTGCTGTAATTCTTAAAAAAGACCTCCCTCTCCAAAATAGTCTTAGCAAGGTCAAAAATAGCCAACCCCAAGGTCAATGCGACGATAGGTTTAAAGAGGGTATCGAGTGTAAATTGTCTCTCTATCACTATACTTGAAATGTATCCGAAAATAGCATAGAGTATCGAAAAAAAAGCAAATGTCATGAGTGAAAAACCTACTGCTTTATAAAAGAATTGTGTGAACTCGTTAAAAGCAGGGTTGAGTTCGACCAGGCCAAGTCTCCCTAGCAGTGCAGAGAGTCTGAAATCGATGAAAATGTATTGATCATCCTCTTTTTTCATTACCGTGATACACGTATGTCCTGTTGCAGAACTGATATAGGGTGGACTGACAGAGAATTCATCATCTTTTTGCATCACTTTAGTGTGCATATACTCTCTATTTTTCCCGACTTGATTTACATCTGTCTTACTTCTAAATACATTGGAAGAAGTCTGATCGAAATTTTCATCTGCTATATAGATCAATTCCATAGAAGGAAAAGAGTGAAATATCGTTTTGTAATTGGTTGATGATTCACTTAAGATAGATCCATTATTTTTTAAAGTGGTAATGATAAATTTTTCAATATCTTCTTTATTTTTGTTATAGACTTTGATGAATTCTTTCATCATTTTATCCTTTGTACAAACGTTTTTATTGGTACAATTTTAGCAGTTAAATAAGCCTATGCAGGGCGTTCTCCTGTATAGTTATTAACCAATATTATACAGATGATAAGCATCATCATTTAGATAACCGACTATTAACAACAATTTGGCTAAAATAATCCATTAATTTTGACCGCCGAATATGGCAGGTCTTGGAGCGATATAATGAACAAAGCAAAATATATATGGATGGATGGTGAATACGTACCTTGGGATGATGCCAAAGTACATGTACTCACACATACATTGCACTATGGTAATGGTGCCATAGAAGGAACAAAAGCATATAAAACAGTGGATGGAAGATGTGCGATATTTAAATTACAAGAGCACACACAAAGACTTCTTAACTCATCAAAAATGACCTTGATGGATGTACCATACACAGTAGAAGAGCTGAATGCTGCGCAAGTTGAACTTCTACAAAAAAATGAACTTTATGATGGTGCCTATCTGAGACCATTGGTATATCTTGGTTACGGTGTCATGGGTCTCTATCATAAAGATTGTCCTGTACAAGTCTCTATCGCAGCATGGGAATGGGGAGCGTATCTTGGAGAAGAGGGTCTTAAAAAAGGTGTGCGTGTAAAGATCACCTCTGTGACAAGAACACCGAACACTTCTGGTATGGGTAAAGCAAAAGCCGTAGCAAACTACCTCAACTCTCAAATGGCAAAGTTTGAAGCTGTTGAAGCAGGTTACGATGAAGCATTACTAAGAGATGACCACGGTTATATTGCAGAAGCATCAGGTGCTGCTTTCTTCATGGTGAGAGACAGTGTACTTATCTCACCACCGAGTGACAACTCACTGGAGTCTATCACACAGCAGACCGTTATAGATCTGGCTCATGACATGGGTATCAAAGTAGAAAGACGCCGTATTACACGTGAAGAGGTTTACATCGCTGATGAGGCTTTCTTTACAGGGACAGCCGCTGAAGTAACACCTATCCGTGAAGTAGATGCACGTATACTTGGTGCAGGTTCAAGAGGACCTATCACTGAAAAATTACAAACAGCCTATTTTGACGTAGTTGCGGGTAAGAACCCTGACTACGCTAAATATTTAACATATATAAACTAAATAAGGATTCACACATGCCAGCAGACATGAACGACTATTTTAAAAAGAAAAAACCGAGTGGTAATAACTCAATGAACAATAACAGCAGTAACCGTGGAAGCGGAGGTGGTGGAGGTAACTTCAACAACCCGCTCAACAATATAGGAAAAGGTGCACCTTGGATGTTTATCATCGTTGCTATAGGTTTTGCGATCTTTGTACTAAAACCATTTACGATCATAAACTCTGGTGAAGTGGGGATCAAGATCAACACTGGTAAGTTTGAACAGAAACCACTTGATGCAGGACTGCACTTTTTCATCCCTGTACTTCAAAAGATCATCCCTGTAAACACACGTATCAGAATGATCACATACTCTGATATCAGAACGGGTGAACTGGGTGATGCCTATAGAAACCTAGAAGGTGGACTCAAAAGAAACCCGGCGATCACTGTACTTGATAAAAGAGGTTTGACAGTTAATATTGATCTCGCAGTACAATACAGACTGAAAGCAGAAACTGCACCGGCAACTATTGAAAGATGGGGTGCAAGCTGGGAAGAGAAGATCATTAACTCTAAGGTACGTGAAGTGGTACGTGATGTCGTTGGTCGATATACAGCAGAGCAGCTTCCTGAGATGAGAAATGAAATAGCTGCAGCTATAGAGACAAAAGTGAAAGAGAGTGTTGATTCACTTCCGGACCAACCGGTGATACTTGCATCTGTTGAACTTAGAACGATCAACCTTCCTACAAAGATCAAAGATCAGATAGAAAGAGTTCAGATCGCTAAACAAGATGTAACCATTGCAGAACAAGAAAAAGAGAAAGCAAAACAACAAGCGCAAAGAGCAGCAGAAGTAGCACGTGGTGAAGCAGAGAGAAACCGTATTGAAGCGCAAGGTGAGGCTGATAAGATCCGTATCGAAGCGGAAGAACAAGCCAAAGCAAACAGACTGATCTCAAATTCACTTACACCGCAGCTTATTGAACTTGAGCAGATCAAAACCCAAGCGAAATTTAACGAAGCACTGAAGGTCAATAAAGATGCTCAGATCTTCTTGACACCTGGTGGCGCAGTCCCAAATATCTGGGTAGATGCAAAAGGTAAGCAACAACAACGTTTAATGTCTCAAGAGTAAGAGATACAACGTCTAATCCTCGTTACACTCTTTACAGTGTAGCGGGCTTCACTCTTATAGGAGTATCCACATGAACATAGACTGGAACAAAACCCCCCTCATCCCTGCCATTGCCCAAGACTCTGAGACCAATGAAATACTCATGCTTGCCTATATGAATGAAGAAGCATATGATCTGACTCTTTCTACAGGCTATGCCCACTACTTCAGCCGAAGTAAGCAACGTATCTGGAAAAAAGGTGAAAGCTCCAACCACACCCAAGAGATCAAAGATGTCCTTCTTGATTGTGATGCAGACACAGTGATCCTTAAGATCAAACAAAATGGTGTTGCCTGTCACACAGGACGTAAAAGCTGTTTCTTTACTTCTGTCATGCAAGACAAAGTGATCTTAGATCAAGAGGTAGATACAGATGCAATCTACGGAGTTGTAGATACACTTTACCATACGATACTCGAACGTAAAAATGCAGATGAGAGCCAAAAATCATGGACTAAGAAACTGCTCAATGATAAAGCGCTTATGCTCAGTAAGATCCGTGAAGAGGCAGATGAGGTCTGTGTTGCGATCAATGAAGAGAGTGATGATCAGGTCATCTACGAATCAGCGGACCTACTCTACCACACATTGGTAGGATTAGGCTATAGAGATATCTCACCAGATAGAGTCAAACAAGAACTTGCAAGAAGATTCGGTATGAGTGGTATCGAAGAGAAAGAGGGACGCTCTAAATAAATATAAATAAGATTACGGTCTTAATCTAAGTGAAACTCAGTAGTGATAATATGCGTATCATTCTCATATTCGGAACCTATAGATGATACTTCACTTAGCACTTTTGCACGTTGCAGCCATCTGTCTTTACCATCGAACTTAGGAGTAAAAACACTTCTTCCATGGACTGCACGCCGATTATCAACAATTAAAAGTTCTCCCGGCTTCAAACATACACTTTTTTTCACCTTTTCCAAAGCTTTCTGCAAGGCTTCAAGTGCCTCCTGAGCTTCTAAGGTCACTCCTATCATTAGATCTTGATCATACCTTAGAAAAGGATCAAATCTGTCTCCATAGAGTACTGGCAATAAAGGGCCATTACCCTTTTTCGTAGAAATGTTGCCAAATACATGATCAATTCCGGTTTTAAAATTAGCTTCGAACAATCTATCAATGTACTTTTCATCTAACTCCGGGAGTACTTCTCTCACTGAAGAGAAAAATGTTTTAGCATCGGGCACTGAACGTAAACAATAGAGTAAGAGGAAATCTGGTGAATAAGGGTGAAAATGCTGTTCTGTATGAAACTCTAATTCTACCAAAGATCCTGCATAAGATTGTTCATGTTCCATATTCGGGTTAGGTGTGATATTGTGAAACAGTCTTCCATTGTCAATTTGTCTGTAAGCAAATATATCTCCTAGTTCTGCACCGATCATTGCCAGACAACTTTCACTGAAAAAACTCTTCTTATCTGAAATACCCTGGGGAGTAGCAATTGAATCTATGTCAGGTTCTTGAGGGCAGTCCTGCAATAAAAGTGTCCCAGATAGATTACCTTGTAAAACAAAGTTTTCCAGAGTTTTCTTGAGTACTTGGGGTAATGCATTTGATGCTGATTCAGTCTGTTGAAGAAAATCAGTTAAGTCCTTATGTGGGTTGGCAGTAATACCTTCTATTAATTGATAAAGGTCTAAAGAAAAATGACTGCAGTTTATCATACTTGATTCCATCATTTACTCCTACTAGGACATGGGCACCCATTTAACTGATAAAATCAAAAGGATAAGCGTATCGCTTAAATGAGGTATTATACTACCAGAGATGAATGTGATCTTTCACTCTGCAGTCATTCCAATCATTGGATGGGTCTCTTAAACACTACACCCTGGACTCTCTGCATTCCCACCTGCAAAATAATTCCCGTCAAAACTTACCAACGAGTAGTTTCTTTCAGTTCCGAGTGATTCTTTCAATCCTTCGATCGAAAGGAAACCAAGAGAATCTGCATCTATTTTATCGGCGATCTGCTTAGGTGTGAACTTGGTTGAGATCAACTCCATTTTTGTTGGTGTATCAATCCCATAACGGCATGGATATTTGATCTCCGGAGCAGCGATTCGCATATGTACCTCTTTTGCACCGGCTTCTTTAAGCATACGCACGATCTGTTTGGATGTCGTACCGCGCACTAGAGAATCATCGATGATAGCAATACGCTTCCCTTCTATAAGATGCTTTATAGGTGAAAGTTTCAATTTTACCTTGAGGTCACGAATCTCTTGTGTAGGTTCAATGAAGGTTCGTCCAACATAGTGGTTACGAACGATACCCATCTCAAACGGTACACCCAATCCATCAGCATATCCTCTTGCTGCAGCTACACCAGAATCTGGTACAGGTAATACAAGATCTACTTCCGCAGGCGTCTCTTCAGCCAATTTTCTACCCATCTCTAAACGCATCTGATAGACATTCTTCCCATCGATGATTGAGTCTGGTCTGGCAAAATAGATATACTCAAACGCACATGGATGATAATCTTGTTCAAAGACCATCTCCGAGAGAGGCTCTTTACCCTCTTCAAAGATAAGCATTTCACCCGGTTCTACATCACGTATGAACTCTGCACCTACAAGTTCAAAGGCACAGGTCTCACTTGCAACGATATATCCGCCATCTTTAAGCTTACCAAGACTAAGTGGTCTGATACCATAACGGTCACGGATCACGAACATTTTAGATCGGCTCTGTATCGCTAAACAGTATGCACCTTCTATCTTAGTGAGCATATCTTTGATACGGTCAACCAAAGAGTCTTTTTGAGATTTTGCGATCAAATGGATGATATTTTCCGTATCCATATCTGTCTGGAAGATCGCACCCCTGTCGATCAATTCATTTCTTACCTCATGCTTATTGACAAGATTACCATTGTGAACAACTGAGATCTCTCCAAGTTTATACTTGGCAAATACTGGTTGTGCATCTCCCACCGATTCGCTTCCTGCTGTTGAGTAACGATTATGCCCTACTGCACATTCACCGTCTAATTTATCAAGTGTCTCTTGAGAAAAGACATCTGCCACCATACCACGCTTTTTATACAAAGAGATACGCTCACCATCGGCTACAGAGATACCCGTAGCCTCCTGTCCGCGATGCTGCATCGCAAAAAGCGAATAGTACGCTACCGTAGAAGCTTTTTTCGCACCGTATACCCCAACTATTGCACACATATTAAATTCCTAAACAATCATTGATAGAGTAGAGACCACTCTTTTGATCTACGAGCCATGCCGCTGCTCGAATAGCACCTTTTGAGAACGTCTCTCTACTTGTAGCTGTATGGTTGAGCTCCAAGAACTCACCATCATTATAAAAACCGACAGTATGACGACCTACAATGTCTCCACCGCGAAGTGCCATTACTGCAATCTCATCTTTACTTCTTGCTCCGACCTGACCGTCTCTTCCCGAAACACGTACGTCATCCAGATCTTTACCTCTTCCCTTTGCAGCAAATTCTCCAAGTGTTAAAGCCGTGCCGCTTGGTGCATCCACTTTATGTCTATGGTGCTGCTCAACGATCTCAATGTCAAAATCTACCAGTGTTGCTGAAACTTGTTCAACCAACTGCTTAAGCAATGCGATCCCTGCTGACATATTTGAAGAGTAGAGTACCGGCATCTGTGTTGAAGCTTCTGTAAGAAGGTTTTGCTGATGCTGTGTAAATCCTGTGGTTGCGATCACAAGTGCTGTAGGATTCTTTAAAGCCTCTTCACAAAGTTCCTGTGTTGCAACAGGAGCCGAAAAATCTATCACTACATCACAATTCTCAAGTACTGCTTTCATGCTGTTGGTTACAAGAACATCTGAAGGTACATCTACTTTTAACTCGTCAAAGACATGCAGAACACTGAGCTCTAACGCTTCATTCTCCAAAACATTTTTGATAAGGTGTGCACCCATTCTACCTGTACTACCTACTATACCGACCTTTGCCATCTACTGTTGCTCCTGAATATATGAAATTACTTGAAGTGCGGCCACCGCACCGTCTCCTGCTGCTGAAACTACTTGTTTTGGTGCTTCTATACGCATATCACCTGCTGCAAAAAGTCCTTCAACTGATGTTCTCATCTTTAGATCTACGATCACCTGCCCCCAGTCATTCATCTCGCAGATAAACTCACCGTTCTTACCTTTAAGCACTTGATTGTTTACATCATGCCCTACAAAGATAAAAAGTCCTGTATTTGCCATATGTGTCATCGTACCATCATTGTTTTTAATGTTCACACCTGTCACACCCATTGCATCTCCAAGCACTTCATCGATCACAGAGTTCGTGATGAGATGTATATTCTCTTTTCTTTGTGCTCTATCTAATGTTGGAGGTGCTGCTCTGAACTCATCTCTTCTATGTACCACGTAGACATCTGAACAGATATTTGAAAGGAAAAAAGCCTCTTCGAGTGCGGTATCCCCACCGCCTAGTACGGTGACCGGTTTGTCCTTATAAAAGAATCCATCACAAGTTGCACATGTACTTACACCACGTCCAAAAAACTCTTCTTCACCCTTCACGCCGGATCTTTTTGGTGTAGAACCTGTACAGACGATCACAGTCATCGCTTCAACAGGCTCACCACCTTCAAGTGTAATCGTAAAATGTTCACCTGTTTTTTCAACAAATTCTACTTTTTTCATCTCATGCTTAAGTCCAAAATGAAAACACTGCTTTTGCCAGGTATTCATAAAGTCCATACCTGTTTTATCGTGCTCAAAAAACCCTGGATAGTTCTCTATCTCGGAACTTTGAGTGATCTGCCCTCCAGGCATACCTGTCTCAAATAATGTAACATTTTTAAGCCCGCCACGTGTTGTATACAATCCCGCAGTAAGTCCTGCAGGACCACCACCGATAATTGCGCAATCTAACATTTTAAATCCTTGAAAATATAAAATACTTAAACAAATAGTACCTATTATACAATGAATATACTTGGTTAAAAATTTTAGAAGATTTTATCTATATCATAGATACAAAAGAAGTGTTAAACAAGAGGGACAAGCCCTCTTAGATGCAAAACTTACAGTTGTGCATTTAATTTTTCAGCAAATGCATCTTTAGAAGCTGCACCTACCATTTGGTCTACCAACTCACCATCTTTGAAGAATAGGATCGCTGGGATAGATCTGATACCGTATTTAACTGCGATCTCTTGTTGCTCATCTGTGTTTACTTTACAGATCTTCGCTTTACCGTCAAAATCCTCTGCAAGCTCTTCTACTACTGGAGCGATCATTCTACATGGTCCACACCATGGAGCCCAAAAGTCTACCATTGTTACGCCTTCAGCGATTGTTGCATCAAAGTTTTCACCTGTTAAATCTATGTATTTTGCCATATTGATTCCTTATAAATTTTACATACATTATAACCTACAATTCTTATAAAAACTATTGTTACAGCTTATATTTTTAAAAATTTTAGATAATTTTCTACCAAATGCATATAAATTAGGAGTAAAAGAGTCTTATTTATATTTGTTCCAGTTTAATTTCCGGATATTCAGCAGATCTTGTCCCTTCTATTGCATGTGTATTTTCACCTTTTACCGTATAGACAAATGAGATTTTGGTTTGATCTGTATTATTTTTATTTGCCCTGTGCAAAAGTAAAGAATGAAAGATGATCACATCACCCTTTTGTAATGTCGTAGATACTTTTTTTTCTATCAATTGGGCATTTTTATCGATATCTTCTCTAAAATACTCTTTCTCATCAAACTGTTCAGATTCAAACTGCATCAGATGACTTCCTGGTATAAATTCGAGTACGCCATTGTTGCTGTCTTCATTGTCTAGAGCCAGCCAGACACTGACAAGATTATCATCAGAGTAACGCCAATATCTTTTATCTTGATGCCATCCTGTGGCATGACTAAAATATGGCATTTTTGTCATAATGGAATTGTGATGCGCTAAAGTAAGAACAACTTGGTCTTCTAATATCTGCTGTAAGATAGGACGTATCTTTGTATCTTCCATCCACTCTTGAAACAGAGGATCCCTGTTATAGACCTGTCGTAACCTGCGTACTGCGATCTCTTTTCCTTCAGACCCGCTCGTATAATCCGTCACATCCGTGCGATACGCTTTACTTCTCTCAATATAACCCATCTCAGTTTCGATAGGTTCCATTTTATACTCTAAATGCATTTTTGCTATATCCAAGATCCCATCACATCTCTCTTTGGGTAAAAAATCTCTTAGTATAATAAAACCATTTTGATGAAATTCTTGAAGCTGCTCATCGGAGAGTCTCATAACTGTGCCTTTAATGTATCATTAAGAGGATTATAGCGTAACATTCTCTATAAACTCTACCTCTTCATGTCGAATAATGAGTGCATCGATCGAAAATGGCACATCTAATTTTTTAATTTTGAGATAGTAGTGTGCCGAGTTGATCACTTTTTGTAATTTTGCCGGAGTAATGTTATAGATAGGATCAAAGTCGGTTTTCCCACTTTTCACCTCTATAAAATGAAGCGCACCTGCTTTTTGTGCGATGATGTCTATCTCACCCAGTTTTTTTGCAAAATAATTTCGCTCCAAGATCACAAAACCTAGCTGCTCTAAAAAGGATGTTGCAAGGGTTTCACTCTTATCTCCGAATAGTTTAGGCAGTTCTCTCATCTTTTATACTTCCTTCTTTTAAGTTCAAGTATAGAACAAAAGAAAAATGGAAAAGTAAAGCATGTCAGATTGTCATACTTTTTTGTTCCCACGTTAATGTGGGAACAGAAGAAAATAGTGATTTATTTTGATTTTGCTACAAACCTTAGCCATAAATAACCAAATAAACCAGCAAATAGAGAAGCGGACAAAATACCTACCTTGGCTTGGAAGATCAATTCTGGATTATTCATAAATGCCAGTTCTGCAACAAAGATAGACATCGTAAACCCGATACCAGCAAGGAATGCTACACCAAAGATCTGGTTCATACTACTGTCTTGAGGCAGTGATGCAATTTTTAATTTGACTGCCAGCCATGCTACGCCAAATATGCCGATCACTTTTCCAAGGATAAGACCTGCCATGATCCCAATTGACACAGGCTCCACGATCGTTGTACTTAAGGAGTTGAAATCGATGGCTATTCCCGCATTTGCAAATGCAAAAAGAGGAATCACAAGAAGTGCAACAGGTAGGTGAAGATCCCTCTCAAGTCGCGCAGCAGGCGTTCCAATAGCATTAATATTGCTTTCGAGTTTGAGAAGAATTGCTTTTTGTCTTTCATTCATACCCAGCTTACTGTCAATAGGATAAGTGTCATATTCATCGAGAAGTTTTTTTGCTTCTTTTCTAAAGCCTACGGCAGAAAGCTTCGGTTTTGAAGGGATGGCCAATGCTGCAATGACCCCCGCTATCGTAGCATGTACCCCTGATTCAAGCATAAAGAACCATAAAAATAGACCGACAATGAAGTACGGTAAGATCATATGAATACCAAAACGGTTGAATATCACCAAAATTAAAAAAGATGCTCCAGCTAACATAAGAGGCACCATATGTATCTGCTCAGTATAGAAGAGTGCGATCACCATAACAGCACCAAGGTCATCAACAATGGCCAAGGCAACCAAAAATGTGACCAGTGCAGGAGGTACCCTTTTCCCCAGCAATACCATAGCACTAATGGCAAATGCAATATCTGTAGCCATCGGAATACCCCATCCATTCGCTCCAGCAGTACCTGAATTGATACTAAGATAGATCAATGCAGGGAAAACCATCCCTCCAATAGCAGCTAGGATAGGTAACATCGCCACCTTGATATTGGAAAGTTCACCTACTGTTATCTCCCTTTTGATCTCCAGTCCGATAATAAAAAAGAAAATAGCCATAAGACCATCATTGATCCAGTGATGTACAGTGTGAGAGATTTTCCATGTACCTACATCAAAATCTACTTTCATATGAAAGAAATGTGCATAAATCTCAGCTATTGGGGAGTTGGCAAGTATGAGAGCAAGTATGGTCATGAACATCAAGACCGCACCTGTAGTCATTTGTGCATGGAGAAAATGCTCAAATGGCGTAGCTATTTTTTTAAAGGCTTTTTCCCAAGGTGCATATAATTTCATCTATTCTTCCTTTTCATTTATGATCTGAATTTGCATATTATTTGTATATTTTTTTGAAAGCTTACAAAATGTTAGCTTTCATTTAACCGTGCATAACCTCATCACAAACAGGTATCACATCAACCTGTATCGATTTAAAGCCACCTGTCAGGATGAGCAAAGATCTTTTTAATTTTGTTTTCTTTTGTATCCACATGCGCTGCGATATCACAGCCAACACCACCGTATGCACATACACTGTCAATCACTTCATAGTCATTATCAACTTTTTTTGTCATTTCTACCCTTCGATCATCAAAATAGGATAAAATTTATCCTATTTATAATAAAATTAATATCTCTCTAAGGAAGTATCGTTACTATTTATCAAATTATATCAAAAGGATCAATAATGTTTACTATAAATGTAGAAAATGAATGTGGTTGTTTCAAACGAAGTGACTTCACCAATAATATGCAATTTGACAGCAAAGATGATGCGCTTATCGAAGCGATACAGATGCAAAATCATATGAATGAAAACTTCTGTCAAAAACATGAATTCAAGCTCAACGAAGATGGCCAAAGCTTCAACATAGGCGTCAGTATGAAACCTAGAGCAAGTTCAGGCGGATGCTGCGGTGGTGGACACTGTAGTTAAACCACAATAAATAAATCTTGTCGTGGCGAACGCCCTTGAAAGCGAAGCGATTCGAGAGCCACGACGATTTTTTGCTTCTTTTTTCTAAAAAAAGAAAGAGAGAAACAAAGTCTCAATCAGCATACAAAAAAAGTATGCAAAAGAGATCAAACGCAATCAAAACTTATTTGAAGTTTCCAAAAACAAGCGGAGCTTTCAAATCCAACGTCTTCACTTCAGCGATTACAGCCTGAAGATCATCTATCTTCTTACCAGAGACACGTACCTCATCACCCTGAATAGAAGGTGTCACTTTACGTTTCATATCTTTGATCGCTTTAACGATCTTTTTTGCTTCATCTTTATCGATAGTATCAACGATGCGGTAGATCACTTTGGTATTTCCCCCAGAGATCCCTTCCGTCTTCACCTCTTCAAGCGACTTTCCGGCAATCCCTCTTTTGATCAGTTTAGAGATCAAAATATCTTTAAGTGCATCTATCTTTGAATCTGTCGAAGAGCTGAGACTTAAGGTCTTTCCAGCCTCATTGAGATTGATCTCAGCAACCAATCCTTTAAAGTCAAAACGTGTGGCTACCTCTTTTTCGGCCATAACGATCGCATTTTTAAGCTCCATCATGTCCAATTTAGCCGATATATCAAAATAGTGATCTTTTGCCATCTCTACTCCTTTACTTCTCGATCCTCATCATTGTGATCTCACCGTGTACTACACTCAGGTCACTCAATGATCTCATCGCATCTTGCATTTTGCTCTCTTTACATGAGTGCGTCGTAAAGAGGAGCTTCGCTCTATCTTTATTTTCTGTCGGTTTTTGCAACATGGTTGCTATGGAGATACCAAATTCACCTAATGCAGAAGTAATGATCGCAAGTACACCACTTCTGTCATCTACTTCCATTCTTAGGTAATAGTGCGAAACTATCTCATCTTTAGGCAAGAGTGTAAGACCAGATTCTAAACCTTTTTTATATCCAAGCATAGGACCCTGATTTCCACGTACGATATCTACGATATCCGAGATAACCGCAGAAGCTGTAGCATCACCACCAGCTCCTGGTCCATAGTACATTGTTTCACCTACTCTGTCACCGACGACAGTTACTGCATTCATAACACCATCTACTTTAGCGATCATTGACTCTTGTGGGATCATGGTTGCGTGCACTCTCAGTTCCACACCATTACCCACTTTTTTAGCGATACCCAAAGACTTTATCTCATAACCGAACTCTTTAGCAAATTCTACATCTGTCTGTGTGATGTTCTCTATACCTTCTATGAGGATATCTTCAGGTTTTGCATCGATACCATAGGCAATACTAGCCAAGATAAGAAGTTTATGCGAAGCATCGAAACCGCCTACATCAAACGTAGGATCCGCTTCTGCATACCCCAGCTCCTGAGACTCTTTAAGGATCTCATCATACTGTGCACCATTGTTTATCATGTTAGTAAGCATATAGTTACATGTACCGTTCATGATACCTTTAATAGACTCGATATGGTTCGCAGTAAGACCGTTACGTAATGCACCGATGATCGGTATACCACCGGCTGTACTTGCTTCATACATCAAAGGAATATCTCCTGCGATCTCCTGAAGCTCATAACGATGATACGCAAGCAGTGCTTTGTTTGCAGTCACGACAGCCTTACCATTCTCAAGTGCTTTTTTCACTAAGGCATAAGGCTCCTCAACACCACCCATAAGCTCTACTACGATATCGATCTCAGGATCATCCACCACATCATAAGGATTATCAGAGAGCTTGATAGAGACACCTCTGTCCTTGGCAAGATTTTTAACCACACCTGATTTTACTTCAATTTTCTTCCCGGCTCTCGCTTCGATAATGTCACCATTCTCTTCAAGTATCTTCGCAACACTTGCACCAACGGTACCAACACCAAGTATTCCAATCTTTACCATTATTTATTTTCCTCTTCAAGTTCTTTGAGGAACTTCTTTATATTTCTTGCCGCTTGTCTGATACGATTCTCATTTTCGATCAATGCGATACGTACATACTGGTCACCATATTTACCAAACCCTATACCAGGACTTACGGCGACACCCGCTTTCAATAAAAGCTGTTTGGAAAACTCTAATGAACCCATATCTCTGGCCACTTCAGGGATCTTACCCCAAATGAACATCGAAGCACTTGGTTTGGCTAAAGGCCATCCTGCATTCGAGAATGCATCTATCATCACATCACGTCTTTTTTCATAACGCGGGATGATCTCATCATCCGGAATATTATGATGATCATCCAATGCCACTGTTGCAGCAACCTGGATCGGTGTGAACATTCCATAGTCAAGCCAGGACTTGATACTCTGCAGTGCACCGATAAGTTTTTTATTTCCTACGATGAACCCTACTCTCCATCCAGCCATATTATATGACTTTGAAAGTGTGTATGACTCTACAGCTACATCTTTAGCACCCGCTACTTCCATGATCGATGGCGTCTTGTATCCATCAAACGTGATATCTGCATAGGCGATATCAGAGATGATATAAAAACGTTTCTCTTTGGCCAATGCAACCAATCTCTCATAAAACTGAGGGGTTACAGTTGCCGTACTGGGATTGTGTGGAAAATTCACCACCAAAAACTTTGCTTTTGGTATAGAGTTATCCAGGTGATCTTCCACGTCTGCCAAGAATTTGTCTTCATCCACTTCAAAAGTCTCTTCATTGAAAATGAGCTCCATCTTCTCTACATTTGCACCTGCTAAGATAAATGCCTGAGAGTGAATAGGATAGGTTGGATCCGGTACGATTGCAACATCACCAGGATTTGAGATCGCCTGTACTAAGTGTACATACCCCTCTTTACTACCCATTGTTGCCACAACTTCAGTATCAGGGTCAAGATCTGCACCGTATTTACGTTTATACCATTTACTCATTGCCAAACGGAGTTTATAGAGGCCTTTACTCGCACTGTAACCATGTGTTTTTGGTTTCTGTGCTGTTTCACAGAGCTTGTCAATGATCGGTTGTGGTGTAGATGCATCAGGGTTACCCATAGAAAAATCTATAATGTCTTCACCCTCACGTCTTAAACGCATCTTCAAGTCATTGATCTCTGCAAAAAGATACTTTGGTAATCTATTTATTTTATCAAATTGAATTTCATCAAACATGCTTTTCTCGCTTTAAATTATTTTCTTTTATCTTCTATATTAAAATTGGGCCACAGTTCCAGTCGTCTCATTGAGCTCTTCTGTCACTGAGGTATTGGTCTCGTTCGTATCTTGAACACTCTTCTCTTCAACTATTTCTTCTGAAATCACTTTCGTATTGTCTGCAACCGCACTTTCGATTGTGAGATCATCGACAGGTAGATTCTCTTTTGCCTCTTCATCTGCTATGGCAACATTATTTTCTACTACTTGCTCATTTTGAAATGGGATGAGCCCACGTAAATGTTTTTTATCAAACTGTGTAAAGAAATACCAAGAGGCATATCCAAGCAGTGCCAATACTACTACCAAAAAGAGTTTTGAACTCCCCTTATTTTCTTCTTCAATAGGGCCGGAAGCCACACTAAAAGAGTGGTCCTCTTTATGTGAAGCATAATATGTCAGTGCCTCTTCTTTCAAAGCAGTCAGATCGGCTTTATACTCTCGCTCTATAATTGATATGAAACCCAACGTTTTGGTCTTTATCAAAACGTCAAAATTTTTGGCCAGAAGATTTTCAAGATTCTCTTCAGATATCTTCGTCTTTTGACTAATACTTTTTACACTATTCTCTTCAAGTATCTCATTTAATTGCATAACCCATCCTATGTATTAAAATCGCTGCAGCTGCACTCACATTCAATGAATCAAATGAATGTTTCATCTCAATGGAAACCTTATGATCCAGTTTTGCTATCATTTTTTTAGAGAGTCCTTTTCCTTCACTTCCTAACACAAGAACCCTTTTTGTGTTAAATGTCATCTCTTGCACACTTTCACCATCCATGGAAGCACCATAAAAGGTAAAGCCCACTTGTTTAAGCTCATTACATGTATCCAAGATATTGGGTGCTATCATGAAAGGCATATCCAACATGGCACCTGAGCTCGTACGTGCAACAGCAGCAAAATTAAGCTGTTTTACCCCTGCTGCGATGATGGCATCAGCACCAAGCGCATAGGCAGATCGTACTATGGCTCCAATGTTTCCTACATCGGTCAAACCATCAAGCACAACGATGAAGTCATTTTGTTTGACATCATTCAAAGTACTCTGTTCAAACTCATTCATCTCAACAAGTAAGCCTTGGTGATTACCACCTTTACTCATCGACTGTGCCCACTTCTCTTCTAAAAATTTAATGTTGTCATGATATTTGTGAAACAGGTCTTTAGGGAGTATCCCTTTCTTTGCAACATAGACAGTTTTTATTTTCTCTGAATGCTGCTCTAATGCATGTAAACAGACTTGTTTTCCATATATAATCATAGAGAAGATTTTACCTTTTTTTTGCTTTTAAGGCGTTAAGTGGACTGTATGAGTTCGTTATACCATTCTTTCACGCTCTTGTCACTGAGTTGGGCAAGGAGTTTTGCTTTGATCTTTGGTGGCATATCTAAGCCGAGCACTTCGTTAAAACTAAGGCTTTTTTCCTTACCCTCTTGCGCCTTGATAATAACAACCCACTCACCTCGTATCGTGAGCTCTTGAAGTGTTTCAATTAATGCATTTGCTGTACCGCGATAGTACCTCTGGTACTTTTTACTGATCTCTTTAGCTAAGAAAAGCTCTCTATGTTCATCAAATATTGCAATCTCATTTAAAAGCTTCTCCAGACGGTGAGGGGCTTCATAAAGTACCGTGTTGTAGCCATTGTTCATCGCTTCACTCTATGCTGTACTTCTCTCTTTTCCCTTATGCGGCAAGAAAGCATAAAAGAGGAATTTACCCTCCTCGAAACCACTGGCTGCATAGGCTGTGGTCACTGCTGAAGCGCCAGGAAGCACATCATAAGGTATGTCGTGTTCCTGTGCATAGGCTACAAGTATCTGTCCGGGATCAGAGATGACCGGCATTCCCGCATCGCTGACATAGACAACCTCTTGGTCTTCCAAAACATTGCCAAACTCTTGCAACCTCTCCTCTCCATTATGCTCATTAAAAGAGATGAACTTCGCATCAGGATACGTCATATCAAACCGCTCTTCAAGCAGACGTAAAAGCCGTTTGGTCTGACGTGTATCTTCACATAAAAAGAGTTCTGCTTTTTCAAAAAGCTTCATAGCTCTGATGGTAATATCTTGAGGGTTTCCAATAGGTGTAGGGATAAAAGTCAACATAATAAATACTTTAATGTTTGGGAGAGAATATATTTGCTTATAAAGCAAACTTAGCGTAGAAAGAGCATAGAGAGCGATGCTCCCTATGTAATTAGGCTTAACCTAATTTATATTTGCTCTTAAACTTCTCAACTCTACCTGCAGCATCAAGAATCTTTTCAGAACCAGTAAAGAATGGGTGACATTCATTACAAATATCGATACTCATCTCTGCTTTGTTAGTTCTTGTCTGAAACGTGTTTCCACAAGCACAAGTCACTTTACATTCAACGTAATCCGGGTGAATTTCTTTTTTCATTTTTTAACCTTGTTAGTTTATTTGGTGACAGGTAACCAGCCTGTTCTAGTCAATGACTCTTCCTTTTTTATCTTAAAAAAGGGGCATTGCAACGCTCTCGGGCGAGACAATATAGGGCGAAATTATAGCGAAATATTTTTAAATTATTATAAAACCTCTTCAGCTACAACTTAATAAGCTATTAACAAGAATTATTATATAGTTAAGGTAAATCAATATAAAGGGAATTCAATGAAAAAAATTATTGTTGCAACTGTTGTTCTTCTGATGTCAATCTCATCACTACATGCTATGAATATGGGTATGGGCATGCAAAAGCATGCACTTAAACATGCCAATCCTATGCCAAACCTTATGCGTATCGCTATCAAAAATGCTGATATCTTGGGTATAGATCAAAAACAAATGATCGCTTTAAGAGCATGGTCTGACACTAATAAACCTAAGATGATGAAAATGGTTAAATCAGTGATGCATGAGGAGGCAATGCTTTTAGAAAATGCTTTAACGACTGACAAAGACCCGGTCAAAGAGGCAGAAGTAATGTTAGAAACTAGAAAAAAGATCATTGAGATGAAAGCAAACTGCATTGCGAACCTAAAAACAATCTTGACTAAAGAACAATTCCAGAACGTAGTCAATATCTATAGAAGTGTACGCTAACTCTCTACACAATGCCGGTAAAATGTTAGAGTAACAGTTTACTGGCAACTCCACAAACAGCACTTTCACTCTTCAACACCAAAGGCGTATTAAACCCTATAATTTTTTCAGGTTGGAACAGTGCCACTTCATCTTCATGAAAACCACCTTCGCAACCGATCACGATCGTTTCGATCTCTTCTTGTGAATCTATGCTGTTCTCAGAAAAGTTCAACATCTTGCTTTGCGGATGATCTTTTAAAAAACTCTCCAGATCATCTGCCATTTCTAGGCGCATCATTTTACTTCGTCCGGACTGCTGAGAAGAGTTCAAAAGTATCTTTTCTAAACGTTTAAAGTCCACTTTAAAACTCTTTTGTGAACGTTTACAATAGATGAATGTGATCTTTTCAACACCCATTTCATTCAGAGAGGGGAGTACTTTTTCAATGTTTTTAGGATCAATGATACACCACCCGATATGAAGCGGTCGCTTTGCTTTGACCTCGAGTCTTTGACTCTCTTGCAGTTCAAGTAGCACAGAACGTTTGTCTAAATGCGAAATGAGATAGCGATAGAGTAATCCATCTTCCAGATTACGAAGATAGAGGGTATCATCTACCTTATGTCTGCGTACCTTGAAGATATAGCGGTGCTCATCCCCAGTAAGAGTGAGTTGAGGCTCTCCTGCCTCCTTATGATGTAGATACAACATAACTATAGTGGTAACATACCTTTGGCTTTAAATACCATAAGTACGATCATAACAACCACAAGCAGGATCTGCACTGAAGAGATCTTCAAAAATGCACCCTTCAACAGCTTGTGTGTATCAGGGTTTTCAAGATTGGCTATCTTGATCACCTTATGCTTTTTGATCTCTATGTACATTAACACAGCCCAAACCGCTACCATGAGAATGGACGTTGCCGACCATCCTAGATCACCTGTAAAAATCGCTACAATTCCTGCAAATGCTATCATTGTAAGGATTGCTTGATACATCATTGTATAGATAAAACTTGCTTTTCTAAATCCCAATGGATTCTTTGCTGTCATCATCGGGATGAATAATCCCCCGACCAAAAAACCTAAAAGTACTTTGATTAAAAGACTATGTCCTGCCAACATCTCTGCTACCATATGAATTTCCTCTATTTTGATTTCTTTAAAAGTGGATTATACCCTATTTTGCTATAATCAACGTAAATTATTTTAAAGGTTCAAAATGCCTGTTTCTATCACCCAAGCACTAGATATCATTTATAAGAACAGCACTGAAGTCAGCTCTGAGATACTGCCTATAGAGATGGCTTTGGGGCGTGTCTTGAGTGAAGACTCTATTGCGACATTTGATCTCCCGCGTTTTGACAACTCTGCTATGGATGGTTATGCTGTCAAGTGTGCAGATGCAGGTAAAACAGTGGAGTCTACAGAGATTATCTATGCTGGTGATGATCCTCAAATGACCCTACAGGAAACCAAAACGATAAAGATCATGACCGGAGCACCTATACCAAAGGGTTGTGAAGCGATCATTCCCGTGGAAAATGTGATCGCAGATAGCACGAAGATCACCCTTCCTGAAGAGATCCAGCAAGATGGACACATTAGACGTGCTGGTGAGGACATCATGAGTGGGTGTGTGTATCTGCATAAAGGTGAAAAAGTCACTGCTTATAGTATAGCACTGCTTGCCAGTCAGGGTGTAACACATTTACGTGTAACACGTAAGATAAAGGTTGCCGTATTTGGTACGGGAGATGAACTGCGTCCGCATTTTGAAAAGATAGAACCGCATCAACTCTATAACTCCAATACACCTATGTTCCTGGCACGCGCCAAAGAACTAGGTTGCGAAGTGCAATACATCGGCAGTTCTGGTGACACAATGGAATCTTTAGAAACTGCCATCAAGTCTGCATTGGATGCAGATATCATCATCACAAGCGGTGGTATCAGTATGGGGGACAAAGACTTTACTAAAGAAGCTTTTTCAAAACTCGGAATGCAACTGCACTTTGATAAAGTCGACATTAAGCCAGGAAAACCCACTGCGTTTGGGACCATAGGAAAGACGGTTGTGATCAACCTACCTGGAAACCCTTTGGCTTCGATGGTAAACTATGAAATCTTCGTACGTGCAGCGATACGAAAAATGTCTGGGATGAATGACTATTATCACAGTTCGATAGCCACTCAGATAAAAGAAGATTTTACATTAAGACCAGGTAAACATACTGTAAGATTGGGCACTTTTGACGGTCATACCTTTATGCCTTTTACCAAACAACTTCCCGGTATGCTCTCACCGCTGGAACAAGCCAATGCCATGTTGATCACTACACCAGATATTGCTAAGCTCGAAAAAAGGAGAGAGGTAAAAATATTGCCTATTTCTTGGGAATTAGGTAGTAATGAAGAAGAGGATTTCTTCACACGCTAAAATAAAAGAGGGTCGCTCCCTCTTCTATTCTATTGCTTAGAGAGATATTCAGCTACTGCTTCGATATTTTCATCACTCATAGATGCTGCCTGACCCTTCATAAGAGCACCCATACCCGCTTCATTTTTGGTACCTTCTTTATATGCATTCATAGAAGCAATGATCGCTTCTTTACTTTGTCCACCGATCACAGCGGATTTTCCAAGTGCTACAGTCTTTCCATCATCACCATGGCATCCTTTACACTTATCATATGCTGCAGGCATAGTGATAGCTGTCATCGCTTCAGCTGCTTTTGCTTCTGCAGCTTCTTTAAGTTCAACTGCTTCTACTTCTGCAGCCGCTTTAAGCTCTTCTGCTTTTGCTGCGGTTTCTGCTGCCATTCTTTCAGCTTCTACTTTAGCCTCTTCTGCCATTTTAGCTGCAGCTACTTTTGCTGCTGCCGCGGCTTCAGCCATTTTGATCTTTGCTTCTTCAAAAGCATTAACTGTATCTTTTTTCACTGCTTCAGTTACTTTTGTTGTATTGATCTCCTCAACAGCTTTTTGTGTCTCTTCACCACACGCAGTAAATAGTACAGCTGCTGCTGCAAGAGAAAGCATAGTTATTATTTTCATGATTAAAATCCTTTAAAATTATTTAGCTGCTGGTTTTGCAGGTGCTGCTGGCTTTGCTGGTTCAGGTGGGCAAATACCCGGTGCTGGTTTCGCAGGCTCAGCCGGTAATGCTGCTTTTGCAGCTCCAGCTGGAGTAGCCGGTTTTGCAGGAAGTGCCGATTTTGCAGGCTCAGCTGCTTTTGCTGGTTCAGCAGGAGTAGCGGGAGCTGCTGGCTTCGCTGGCTCTACACACACTGCTGGAGGAGATGGTTTTGGTTTTTTTGGATTTACAAGTGGTTCTGAAACTTTCTTAACCACTTTTGCCTCTTGCGCATATGCAGTAAACCATATACTCATTAGGGCAATAAAAAGAAATAATAGCTTTTTCATAATCTATCCTTATTGTTTTAATAACTATATTATAGCTAAAAATAAGAGATTTAAACTTTTGTCGGATTTTTGATAAGCGTATGGTTTAAGAGTTTCTCCCAAAGAGCCGTATCACTCCATTCACTTTGTACTTGAGATGAAAAAACGATATCTTCAAGTTTTATCACACCCATCTGTTCACTATGGGCATCTTCTTTAAACCCTTGGGCATACCCGGTATCTGTCTCATGTACGATGATACTATGAAGTTTTACTTCTCTTTCTCCATTTTGCATATCCGTACATGCTAGAACACGTTCTACCATAAGATAGATCACTCTGGAAAACTGCTCAGCTGAAGGAGAAACAGGAAGTTCTATCCATCTGTTACTATAGCTCTTCATGGCCTCAATATACTTTTGATCATCTTTTGACCAAAGCGTGATCGCATGGTCAAAAGAGTCTATCAGCTCTTTAATATACCGTTTGGTCAAACCAAAGTCATACACCATTTGACCGTTATCCAAATAGTTTGATTCCAAGAGCACTTCAACTTTATATGAGTGTCCATGTATATTTTCGCTGCATCGTTGTGTTGTACAATCACGTACTATATGAGCATTTTCAAATTTAAATAGTTTTCTAATTAGCATGTTTCTTCCTCAAATAGGAGTATAATGATCTGATTTTAACCAAGCTAACTAAAACTTAGATTATACACCCTGAGTTGTGTCAAATACTCGTATATGTAATCTATCACTATATCTGAAATTATGCTTCATACAGAATTGAAACACTGTTTTGTCATTTTTCCAGATTGTATCTCTGCTTTCACCTACAGGCATACAGTAGACTGTAAGTTCCGGTAATATCTCTCTAATAGCTTCTATTTCATCTTTTGCCGTTGTCTCTACCAAGTAGGCATCGATGGTAAATTTTAAAAAAGCCTCTTTAGCATGATCATGAATTGCACGAAGTGCATTAGGAACGATACGTTTCTCTTCCGGCTCACCTGAATTCGCCAATTTTAACGATAAGGCAAAGATACAAGACTTATAGGCCGGATACTTTTCAAAGTCTATCTCTATGGTACCATTGGTTTCAAAAGTAACCTTTATCCCTTCAGAAACTAACCATTGGATCACTGCATAAAATACTTTATCACTGTGATACATTAAAGGCTCACCGCCAGTGATGACCACATGCGGTTTATATCCTATGATACTAAATTCGTTTCTCAGTTTGTCGATCAGTGTTTTACTCTCATCTACTTTGGTCCATGATTTAGCATAGACACTGTCCACTGCAAAATAGGTATCACAGCCGTGGCGAACTTCACCATCCACTTCATAGCTTGCACCAAAACCGGGACAGCTTAGATTACACCCACCGGTACGTAAAAAGTATGAGGGGACACCTGCATATTTACCTTCACCCTGGATCGAGAAGAACTGTTCAGTAAGGTAAAACATCAGCCGCCAGTTTCATAAAATGCACGTGTAGAGATCTCTTTTTCTTCATTAGGGTTCTCTTCACTCCAGCGATTCTCTTTTGGCTTATCTTTGAGCACCTGTGCCAACACATCTGCTGCACCCTGAATGTCACCCTTTTTGACAGATTCCGCAATACTCATCGCTTCATCAAAATAGAGACAAGGGATGAGATTACCCTCTGCAGTAAGACGTATACGGTTGCAGCTCTCACAGAAATCATGCTTATGCGGATCGATCAGCCCGAATTCATACCCTGTCTCTTGTATAAGATAGTTAAATGATGGGCTCGCACCTTCACGTCCTAACGCCTTTATATGATATTTTTCTTTTACTTTTTCAAGGATCTCTTTACCATGCATCCCTTTGAGTGATTGGTCTGCATGTCTGTTCTCCATATACTCTATAAAGCGTACTTTGATGTTACGTGCGTTGCAATACTCCAAGATATCCAATATTTCACCATCATTGATCCCTTTGAGTGGCACCATATTGATCTTGATCTTGAGTCCTACTTCTAAGGCTTTTTCTATACCTGTAAGTACCTGAGGGAGTACGTCTTTACCTGCCACTTTTGCTGCTACATCTGCATGTAGTGAATCAAGAGAGATATTCAACCTTTTCAACCCTGCATCTTTAAGTCTTTGTGCTGAGTCGGGGAGAAGATAGGCATTGGTAGTGAGTGCCAGATCTATATCCGGCTTGTAGTCAGAGATCATCTTAATGAACTTGTCCAGATCTTCTCTAAGCAGAGGCTCTCCTCCTGTAAGACGGATCTTTGTCACGCCCTCATCTATGGCAACCTTAACAAACAAAAAAAGCTCTTCAAAAGAGAGCAAGTTCTCTTTAGGAACCCATGAAAAAGGTTTTTCAGGCATACAGTACTGGCATCTGAAGTTACAGCGTTCTGTCACTGAGATACGTAAATAATTGACTGTTCGGCCATGACCATCTATAAGCATATAAAATCCAATGTATAATTTTTTAAAATTTTTTCTTAGGGTATCTAAATGTAGATAAAAAAGGGATGATGTATATCAAGAAAGTAAGGACAAGGCAAAGCCCTGTCCCAAAAAGAGATGCCTCTTCAACGTAACTAGTTACGTGAGCCTGCTGCTGAAGCAGACCCAGTGTCAACGAAGTGTAATGGAGCTTAGCTCTATCACGTCATATTAGTGTAAATCTCTCCATTGGTGTTTCTTCCATAAGAATGCAAGAATTGTAAAGATGAATAAGAAACCAAGAACCCATGGTCCGATCGCTTCTCTTTTTGGTTTACTTGGATCACCGATCTCAGTAAGGTATGCTTCTACTTTGTCATATCCCTCTTGGTTAAGACCAACTCTAGGCATCGATGTTCCAGCCATTTGACCTTGTGGATTCGCTATAAAAGTCTCCATAAAGTGGCTGCCTCTAGCTCTAATGATCATCGAAAGATCAGGAGGAAGTTTACCCATATAAGCTTTGACCGCATCCTGCTCTTCGATCACTTTGATCTTATGTGCAAGCTCATCTTTTTCATATTTGAATGCCGGTGTTTCACCTAGTTGTGTCAACTTGTCATAACGCATTGCGTGACATCTTACACACGCTTCCATATAAGCCTCTTTAGGTGTTACTTCACCCGCTTTATGCTCAAGCATATACGCTACAACATCAGCGATCTGCTGATTATCAGTCATCATCGACTTGATCGATCCCATCGGGTGCATCATCGTATCTTCATACTTATGATCGATGTTCGATGCCATCGCAGGGTCTTTGATCACAGCGATAAGATAGTTCTTATCATAGATCGCACCTGCATGGTCAAGATTTGGCGGTATCACACCACCCATGTTCATGTTTGCACCATTGTGACAACCGATACACATACCATATCCGGCTTCACCTGCTGCAGCATTACCTTCCAGCTTAGCTACTTCTGCAACATCAGCCCAGAATGCTTTTTTCTTAGCAACCAAGGCTGCATCACCTTTACGTTCAGCTTCTGCGATATCATCTGTTCCATCATACGTAAACCCATGTGTTTTGAAAATGAGTTCATTTCCTTGAGGGTCTACCTTTTTATGCAATTCATGGTGAGCAAACGGCTCAACCAAATAATATGTAAGTAGTGAAAAGAATGCAACTACGGCAAATATTTTTAATTCTCTCATATTACGCTCCTTTCTCTATCTTTTTTTCAAACATTGAAATCACAAACAATGCAGG
>Ga0180436_10000249_pt1 | contig 57275 bp, 49 predicted proteins | sample SS_ome_2_FD_132434 | JGI IMG/M metagenome (GOLD analysis project Ga0180436, IMG submission 132434) | Hypersaline lake sediment archaeal communities from the Salton Sea, California, USA - SS_3_S_2 metaG | ecosystem: Environmental > Aquatic > Non-marine Saline and Alkaline > Hypersaline >...
CGCTGACCCCGGCTTGGGGTCTGTGCCCGTTCTCGTTCCTCAGGCTGCTGCGAGCTGGTGCGACGCCTGCGTGTCGCGCGGACCTTTCTCTCTGACATGGCTCCCTCCGTCTCCTCTACGGACTGTTGGGGCGAGGCGTGTGCCCCAGCCTCCGCCAGTCCCGCCGGCGGACCCCCCATATGGGATGATAGCACACGTTCGGGGAGGTGCCCTCAGTGAGGTGCATGAATTCCGCACTTTCTGCTAAGATGGTGATTGAGATGGCGCACGTTGGGGCGATATTTGCTCTCGTCGTTGTGCCGGCCATTCAATACGGCGGTGTGATGATGGATCCAAGAGCGATGGACCCGTATGGGCAGGCCCTCCTGGCCTACCTCAACGGTGACACGTTGGCCAGCTTCGTCGTCCGCAGGGACGATGGGCACGCAGACGATCTGCCCGTGAGCGTCTTCTTTGATGGCCCTGACGACTTCTCCGAGATCGATCGGATGGCCCTCAGTCTGTGCACGGGGCGTGTCCTGGATATCGGTGCCGGCGCCGGGCGCCACAGCCTGGTCCTGCAGGAGCGGGGTGTCGAGGTGTTAGCGATCGATGTGTGCTCGCAGGCGATCGAGGTGATGCGACGGCGCGGCGTTAGGGAGTGTCGCTGTGCGGACCTCTTCGAGATGGAGGCCGAGCAGTTCGACACCCTGCTGCTGATGATGCACGGCGTCGGGATGGTGGAGGACTTGGCCGGACTGGACCGTTTCCTCGACCACGCGCATAGCCTGGTGGGGCCCGACGGTCAGATTCTCTGCCACTCACTCGACGTTCGCTTCAATGACAGCCCCAGACACGTCGCCTATCGCGAGGCCATTGTCAGCGCCGGGCGCTATGTGGGTGAGATACAGATGCAGTTTGAGTATGGCGGGCTCGTTGGGCCCCTGTTTGGCTGGTTGCACGTCGATCCTGAGACCTACAGGGACCACGCGGCGGAACGTGGCTGGGCAGTCGAGGTGGTTCTTCAGGAGGATGATGGGGACTATCTGGCACGCCTGACGCGATCTTAGCCGGCTCCCACACCATCGATACTGCAGAGCCCTAAGGCTCAATGCCTTGGGGCTTTCGATTGCGACGGATGCCTAAGGAGGACCTGGCGAGTCCAGGCTACTCGACGGCCTGTGCGGCGAGACTCGGTCGAAACTTACACCGATAGATCCGATCTGGTCAGGATTCTGGTTGTCCTCTAGGGTCTCTGTCAATACCCCGGTGCAGTTGATTGGTGTCTGGTAGCAGTCGGTACCTGGACTAGAGGACGCCCCACCGAAGTGGGCACTTTCTATGTGGAGATCATGTCACGGGCGTACTCACGCATCGGCGCCGCGCTACCGGGAGGAGCGCGTCTTGGGGGATGGGCGGGCTCGGCCAGTGACCAGGTCCTTCTGGCGGCGCTTGCGGACAGGGTTCTTCTCAACAAAGAGGCGCTGACCGGTGAAGGGGTCCATCTCGGTATAGTACATTAGGCTGGCGTAGGTCGACGGCGTCGGGGTGAAGATCTGGACCTGCTCGGGGCGGACCTTGAGCTCCTGGGTGGCGAACTTGCGCAGATCGGCCATATCGCGTTCGGTGCAGCCGGGATGGGCAGCGATGAGATAGTAGGTGAGGAACTGCGGCAAGCCCGCCTCTTCAGTGGCCTGCATGAAGCGCTTTCGGAACTCAACCAGCGACTTGGTGCCGGGTTTGCCCATTGCCTTGAGCACGCGGTCCTGGCTGTGCTCTGGCGCCACCTTCAGCTGTCCCGACACGTGATTCGCAACCAGCTCCCTGAGATAGCGGTCGCCGCCCTCCTCGTCATCGAGCATCAGATCGTAGCGCAGGCCCGATGCAACGAAGACCTTCTTGACGCCGGGCAGACTGCGCACACGGCGCAGTAAGTTCAGATGCTGATCGTGATCTACCGGCAGCATCGGGCAGATCTCGGGGGTCAGGCAGTGACGATCGGGGCAAGCCCCCTCTTGGCGCTTCTTGGGACACTCAAAGCCATACATGTTTGCCGTCGGCGCGCTGAGGTCCTGGATGTATCCTTTGAAGTCGGGGTGTGAGGTTAGCTCACGCGCCTCGTCAACGATACTGTCGGGGCTGCGCCAGCGGACGGTACGGCCCTCGTGGACGGCAATGGCGCAGAAGTTGCACTCACCGTAGCATCCACGGTGGGTAGGCACGGCAAAGGTGATAGTCTGCAGCGCGCGGATCTCGCCCTGTTTCTTGTAGAACGGATGCGCGTCGCGGACGAAATCGATCGCGTAGACATCGTCGAGCTCACGCTGGGTTAGGTGGGGCTGCGGCGGGTTGTGGATCAGGTAGCGGTTGCTATGGCGCTGCACAAGTCCCTTGGCGCTGCGCGGATCCTGGTTGCGATAGAAGGTATGAAACATGTCAATGAAGGCGCGCTTGTCGGCGGTGACCTCATCATAGGAGGGCAGCTCAAGGTAGCCGGGCTGCAGATCGGGCGCAATGTAGCAGAGCCCGCGAATGTGACGGGCGTCCCCCCGGAAGCGCAGGGCATCGGCAAACTCAGCGACGGATTTCTCGGACATACCGTAAAGCAGATAGTCAGCCTTAGCGTCGAAGAGGACAGAACGGCGGATGCGGTCATCCCAGTAGTCGTAGTGGGACACCCGGCGCAGGCTGGCCTCGATGCCTCCAAGGACGATGGGGACCGTGTTCCTGAAAAAACGCTTGATCAGGTTAGTGTAGACGATGACGGCGCGGTCGGGACGCTTGGTGTTCTCGCCACCGGGCGTGTAATCGTCGGTCCGGCGGGGCTTCTTGAGGGCGGTGTAGTTGGCAACCATCGAGTCGATGCTGCCGGCGCTGACGCCCCAGAAGAGCGCCGGTTCCCCGAGGCGAGTGATATCTTCGGGGCTATTGGTATCGGGCTGAGCAATGATCCCGACGCGGTAACCAAGGTCGGTGAGGATGTGCCCGATGACTGAGACGCCGATGAAGGGGCTATCGATGTAGGCATCGCCGGTGACCAGGATCACGTCAAGCTGATCCCAGTCTCGAGCTAGAAGCTCCGCGCGCGTCGTGGGTAGAAACATAGCAGCGTGATTCTGCCGCGGTTTGGTGGTCGGGACAAGGGGGGATCGCCATTTGTGGGTATGCCACAGGGACATAGCACCTGGTTGAGCACAGTGATCTAGCCCAAGCACGAGCAGTCGTCCTGCGGTCTCCGCCAGTTGCCAGGCCAAGACTCGCGACATCGGCGTCCACGAGGAACGGCTGAGAATCGCGCGATTGTGGATCCCGTTCGACCTACAAAGCATTCACGCAATACCACTGCGCATCCTGCGCGGCGACCGCTACCAGGCCACCAGATGCACACCTCAGCCGTGTCCGCGCGTCAGCTGCGCATCGGCGAACCACCGTGCACGCGTCCCCAACTGCGCCAAGCTGCCATCCGAATGGCACGGAAGGACTAGATTGCCGAGCAGGACATAGATGAGCAGCTTGCCGCACTCCCCGTACAAGGCGCGAGCCTACGGGCCGAACCTGTGACGAAGATCGGCAACATCGAGCTGGTCACTACGGGAGACTGGGAAGAGCAGGAGGTGGCGAACCTGGAGAGACTACAGTGGCGGGTGGAACTGCTCAACGTCGAGCTTCAGACAGACGAAGAGCGTCAACGGCAGTTCCACCTACGCCGTAGGATCGTCGAGGTCCTGGCGGACCGCGTCCTGATCACGAGGGATCAAGACTTGAGGGTGGTCTACAAGGTCGATATGCCGAGCATCCTCACTTACGCATAGGAATCTGACCAAATCGAACAGGTCGGAACTTGTAGCCGTATGTGACGGTACCCTCATCGCCCTCAGTGCGGATGCGGCGGGTCACCATCTCCACCGGCATACCGATCTCGACCTCGGAGGGTGCCACGTCGGTGAGCTGGGCCGTGACCATCGGGCCCTCCTCGAGCTTGACCAGCGCGACGGTATAGGGTGCGTAGGCCTGGAAGCCCTCGGGTGCCGTGTGGACGGTGCTGTAGGTGTAGACCTCGCCGCGCCCGCTCAGGGGGTGGGGCGTTTTCGCCGGCTTCTTGCACTCGGGGCAGATGTCGCGCGGTGGGAAGATCATCTCGCCACAGTGACCACAGCGCTCGCCCTCCAGGCGGTAGCGCTGTCCGCGCAATCGCCAGTTGTCCGCAACTCGTATCGTCATGATATGTCTCCTTATGTGATTGCCGGTTCGACAGAGGCCAGCACGGTAGGGATGCGTATGGGTCGACTCAGCCCATCGCCTCCAGGATATGCGTGATGATGGTGGCTCCGCTGCCACCAATGTTCTGCGTCATTGCCAGGTGCGCGTCGGGTATCTGGTTCGCGCCAGCCAATCCGCGCAACTGCGTCACGGCCTCCACCACCTGGTAGAGACCTGTCGCACCGACCGGGTGCCCGCGAGCCTTGAGCCCGCCCATGGTGGCAATGGGGACGCTGCCCTGCAGGCCGATCTCGCCGTCCAGCGCGAGCTGCACGCCCTTGCCGCGCTCCGCAAAGCCCGCGGTCTCCAGACTCAGCGCCGCCATGATCGTGAAGGCGTCGTGGAGCTCGAAGAAGTCCAGGTCCCCCGGCTCGATCCCGGCCTGGTCATAGGCCTTGGCCGACGAGGTGCGCGCCGCCGAGAGCGCCAGGGGATCCGCGCGGTCGTGTACCGCCAGGGGCGCCATCCCCACGGCCGACGCCTTGATCCTGACCGGCGCGAGGTTGAGCGTGCGTGCATACTCCGCCGGCGCCAGCACCACGGCAGCGGCGCCGTCACAGACCGGCGAGGCATCCATCAATCCCACCGGCGAGGCGACCATCGGCGCTCGCAGATAGGTCTGGGCCGAGATGGGGCGCTGGAACATCGCGTTGGGGTTGTTGGCCCCGTTGGCGTGCGCGGTGACAGCGAAGTTGGCGAAGTCCTCGCGCTGCCACCCATACTCATACATATAGCGCTGCATCAGCAGCGCGTTGAGCGCGACGAACGAAATACCCTGGCTGACCTCGTACTCCGCGTCCGCAGCGGCGGCCAGCGCCGCCGTCGTCTCGCGTCCCGAGGTATCGGTCATCTTTTCGACGCCCAGCACCAAGACCAGATCCAGCAGACCACTGCCGACGGCCATGTAGCCCACACGCAGCGCGGCCGAACCCGAGGCGCAGGCTGCCTCGACCTTGAACGCTTCCGTGTTGTCCAGCCCCATGAAGTCCACGGCCAGCGCGCCCAGGTGTGCCTGTCCGGCGATCTCGCCCGAGAGCATATTGCCCACGTAGACGGCACCCACGCTCTCGATGTTGGCGTCACGCATCGCGGCCAGACCGGCCTCCAGCATCATATGCCGGATACCGATGTCCCAATGCTCTCCGACGGGTATCTGCCCCGTTCCGATAATCGCTACGTCCCGCACGTGCGCCTCTGCCATTTGTTGAGTTGTGATATGCTCATTTGCCGATTTCCCTACGCCATCAATAGCTTTCCGCGATACCGCGCGTAGGTCGCGTAGTCGATCTCTACCCGCCTGGCGATGTAGTCCTGCACCTTGGGCGCTCGCTCTCGACGGGCCACAATCTCGTCGGTGATCTCCCAAGCGAAGGCATCGGAGCCCGCGCCGGAGCCAAAGCTCACCAGGAGGACCTTGTCACCGGGCTCGGCCACGTCCAACACGGCCGAGAAGCCGGTCAGCGCCGCGCCGGCGTAGGTGTTGCCGATCACGCCGCTGAGCAATCCTGTCTCGATCTGCTCCGTTGTGAAGCCCAGGCGCTTGCCCACGCGCCCCGGGAACTTGGTGTTGGGCTGGTGGAAGACGGCGTGCGCGAAGTCACCGGGTTCCGCGCCCAGCTCCCCCAGCAACGTGGATGTCGCGCTCTGGATGTGATGGAAGTAGGCGGGCTCGCCAGTGAAGCGACCGCCGTGGCTGGGATAGTGCTGGTGGGCGCGCCGCCAGAAGTCTGGCGTGTCGGTGGCGTAGGAGAGCGAGCCCAGACAGATCGCCAGTGCGTCGTCGGCGGGGCCCACGATGTAGGCTGTGCCGCCGCTGGCGGCCGTATACTCCAGCGCGTCACCCGGGCGGCCCTGGGCCGTGTCGGCGCCGATGGCCATCGCGTAGGCACCCATCCCCGAGCCGACGATGCCCATCGCGGCCTGGAGCGCCTCGGACCCCGCCTTGCAGGCGAACTCATAGTCCGCTGCCAACAGGTAGGGCGTGGCGCCCAGTGCCTCGGCGACGAGTGTGGACGAGGGCTTGACCGCATAGGGGTGTGACTCGCTGCCCACCCAGATGGCGCGCAGCTCATCCGGCTCGATCCCGGCGCGATTGACGGCGTTCCGCGCTGCCTCGATGGCGATCGTCACCGCGTCCTCGTCCAGCCCGGCGACCGCCTTCTCCTTGATGGGACCGCGACCGCCGCCTGCCCAAACCCTGGCGATCTCGGTGCTGGGCAGCCGGTACATTGGGATGTAGCTACCGTAGCCCACCACGCCGACCTGGCGCGCGGGTGTCATCATGCGGCGCTCAGTCACCGGCGGTCCCTTCGGCCTCGACTGCCTCAGCCAACAGCTTCTGAGCCGCGTCGATGCGGATGGTCTTGCCGGCGATCATCGCCTGTGCGATGCGCTCGATCTCCTCGCCTTGCGCGCCGGCGGCCATCGCCACCTGGCGCGCGTGCAGGCTCATGTGCCCCTGCTGGATGCCCTCGGTGGCCAGCGCGCGGATGGCTGCCAAGTTCTGCGCCAGGCCGACGCTGACGATGATCTCCGCCAGCTCGCGGGCAGTGCTCGCGCGCAGCAGCTTGAGCGCCACGCGGGCGGTGGGATGCACGCGGGTCGCGCCTCCGACGGTGCCTACCGCCATCGGCATCGCCAACGTGCCCACCAGGTTGCCCGTGCCGTCACGCCGCCAGGTGCTCAGGCTGGCATACCGCCCATCGCGCGCGGCGTAGGCGTGCGCGCCGGCCTCGATGGCGCGCCAATCGTTGCCCGTTGCCAGCACAACGGCGTCGATGCCGTTCATGATGCCCTTGTTGTGCGTCGCCGCTCGGTAGGGATCGGCCGCGGCAAAGGCCCAGGCCAGCTCGATCCCCTCGGCGACCTCTGCCCCGGTGAAAGCGTCGAAGGCCAGGGCTTTTTCGGGGATCACGGCACGAGCACGCGCCAGCCGCTGGTCCGCCAGATTTGAGAGAATCTTCAGGTAAGTCTGTCCGCCGGTGATCGACGCGATCACGGGTGCCAGCTTCTCACACGCGGTATTCACCGCATTGGCACCCATCGCGTCGCGCACGTCGAAGTGCAGGTGCACGATGAGCATCGGTCCCTTGGCCGTCTCGAGGACCCGTGTGCGGATATCGCGTGCTCCGCCGCCCAGCCGCACCAGTACAGCGTCTGCGTCGTTGGCCAGCCGCATTAGCTGGGCCTTCTCGGCAAGCACTCTGGTCGCACCCACCGCAGGATCGTCCAATCCCACCACCTGGATTTGACCGATCATCACCGGGTCGTCGGCCCTGGCCGTGAACCCACCACCGACCCGAGCCAGCTTGGCCGCCAGGGAGGCACCTGCGATCACCGATGGCTCCTCAATCACCATCGGCACAAGCACGTCCCGGTCGTTGATCCGAAAGTTCGTGGCGATCCCCAATGGGAGGGCGTGGAGGCCGACCGTGTTCTCCGTCATGTGGCCGGCTTGCTCGAGACCCAGTCCTATGCCCTCGCCCAGCACTGCGGCCTCATCGTCCGACAGGGCCACCTGCTCCCGCACACGGCGCAGGCGCGCCTCGATCGGGAGCTTGTAGAAGCCTGGCAGGCGTGAACTGGGTTGGGCTGGCATTTTGGGCAGGGTTACTCCTCTAGAACGTGTCCATCATAGCACGCGGGCTCTCTCAAAAGCTATCAGATCGCTCTCACTTACTGTATTCATACCAAAATAGCCCGTTTTGGTGTGAGGACGGCATCCGTCGCCTTGCCTTCTTTTTGGTTTGGGATATTCTGCACGCGTCGACTTTCTAACCAACCCACCATCCAACACTAGACAAGGCTAGCTCTACCGGTGCTACGGGAACTGCACATCGAGGATTTCGCCATTATCGATGAGCTCAACTTTACCTTGGAGCCCGGCTTCAACATCCTTACCGGTGAGACGGGCGCGGGTAAGTCGATCCTGATCGATGCGGTGGCGCTGATCCTGGGCGGTCGAGCCGATACCGGCGCGATCCGTCGAGGCGCGGACCGCGGGTGCGTTGAGTCGATGTTTGTCCTCTCCCCCGACCTTCAGACGGCCCTGGCTCCGATCCTCGAGCGCGAAGGCCTGGAAGGCGATTCCTCCGACACGCTGTGGCTGGCTCGAGAGCTGCGCACCTCCGGGCGTACGGTCGCTCGTGTCAACGGTCGCGCGGTCTCGGTCTCACTGCTGCGCGAGATCGCCGAGACCCTCGTCGACGTCCACGGCCAAGGCGAACACCTCAGTCTTCTGCGGGTGCGCGAGCACATCAATCTGCTGGATCGCTTCGCCGATCTGAACTCGCTCCGCGGAGAGGTCGCCGGCGTTGTGAGACAGATCCGCAAGACCCAGCGCGAGCTCGCCGACCTAGTGCGCAACGAGCGCGAACGGATGCAGCGGATCGATCTACTGCGGTTCCAGGTCAACGAGATCAGCCAGGCCAAGTTGAAGCCCGACGAGAGAGCCGCGCTCGAGTCCGAGTTGGTGCGCCTCCTCAACGCCGAGCAGTTGGTGACGTTGTCCTCCGGTGTCGTGGCGCTTCTGGAGGATGGGCCGGATGATGCCGCCGCGGTGCTGGACCTCCTGGGCAGGAGCCAGCGGGAGATGTCCGCGCTGGCGCGGATCGACGCCGATCTGGAGTCGCAGTCACGCGCACTGGACGAGATCAGTTATCAGATCGAGGACCTTGCCCGTGCGTTGCGCGACTACGCAGCCGAGATCGAGTTCAATCCCAAGCGGCAGACTTGGGTTGAAGAACGGTTGATGCTGATCCGACATCTGGAGCGCAAGTATGGTGGTCAGGTGCCCGATATCCTCGCCTATGCCAAGGGCGCGACCGCGGAGCTGGCCACGCTCGAACACAGTGATGAGCGCATCGCAGAGCTGCAGGCGGCGGAGTCCCGCTTGATGGCGCATTGCGCGGAACTGGCTGCTGGGCTGTCGGCCAAGAGGAAAGCCGCAGCTGTCCGTCTGTCCACTGCCGTCGAGGCGGAGTTGGGCGACCTGCGCATGGTCGGCGCGCGGTTCGGCGTCGTCTTCGACCACGAAGCGGCTGACAACGGGTTGCCGGTTGCCGGTGGCATTTCCGCTCGCAGCATTGTGACCGGCGACGGCATTGACGTGGACCAGGTTGAGCGCGTGGTGTCTGTGGCGTTCGATGCCACCGGGGTCGACCGTGTGGAGTTCCTCGTGGCGCTCAACGTGGGTGAGGGCCTCAAGTCCCTTGTGCGCACGGCGTCAGGCGGGGAGACCTCGCGGCTTATGTTGGCGCTCAAAGCTGTGCTGTCGCGCGCGGATCGCACGCCCACGCTGATCTTTGATGAGATCGATCAGGGCATCGGTGGGCGGATCGGCGCCGTCGTGGGTGCCAAGTTGTGGCGGCTGACCGAGAACGGTGGGGCGGAGGGCGTCGGCCATCAGGTACTGTGCGTGACCCACCTACCGCAGCTGGCGGGGTTTGGTGACGCGCACTTCGAGGTGGTCAAGGATGTAGCCGACAACCGAACGGTGACACATCTGCGCCGCCTCTCGGGCGACGAAAGGGTTGTGGAGTTGGCTCAGATGCTCGGCGCACGGGGTGCGGCTACTGAGAGCGCGGCCCGAGAGATACTGGCGCAGGCCCGCAATACGAAAAAAGCCGCGCCGGCCTGAGTCCTCAGGTTTGCGGATTGTTAGAATCCCATTATAATGTGCTTACTGATGTGAAGCGGTGAATGATTTCGGGCAGGTGCCCGGACCCGTGCTCCGGGGACCACTTCCTGTCTCGTCAGGCTACATCAAGGATGGTCGCATATGGCGCTCAAAGGCAAGCTCGAAGATTTCGGGATCACCCAACTACTCAACCTGATCAACCTGGCCCGCAAGACGGGTACGCTCTACCTTGGCGTGGCAGACAAGGATGCCCATCTGTGCTTCCGAGAGGGCAAGCTGGTCTACGCGTCCATGAGCGGGGTTGACGACTACCTCCCAGTGGTCCTGCAGCGTGCCGGTATCTTCACGGCGGATCACGTCCGCATGATCAAGGACAACATGCCCGGCAAGCCGGATCAGGACATCGCCAAGGTCTTGATCACCAGCGGGCGTCTCAAGCAGCAGGCGCTTCTGCAGCACGTCCGCGAGCACGTCCTTGGCCTCGTCTACGAGGTCTTCTCGTGGAATCAGGGCATCTTCAGATTTGAGCCCTCGGAGCTGCCGGTGCAGGGTCGCATCACCACGGCGATCGCTCTCGAGAATGTCATCATGGAGGGCAGTCGCAGGCTGAAGGAATGGGAACTGCTGCGTGATGAGCTCCCCGACCTCGATATCGCCCTGAAATTCGCCGAGCGTCCCTCCACGCCCCTGCGTGACATCAACCTCAGCGTCGAGGAGTGGCGGGTTATCTCCTTCATCAACCCGCGCAATACCATCCGCCAGGTCGCCAAGTACAACAATATGGACGAGCTGCAGATTCGCAAGATCGTTTATAGCCTGCTCCAGGCCGGCCTTGTGGAGATCGTGCGATCTCCGCGGGCAATGGCGGCACAGTCGTCCTCCCAGGCGAAGACAGGCGCGACATCCGCCGAGCCGACGCCACAGACAGAGCCCCAGATGCGCCGTCCTGCCGTCAAGCGCGGCATCATCCAGAAGCTCATCCGCCGTATCCGGGAGCTATAGTCACAATGCAGACACTCAAGATCATCGTCACGGGCCCCTTCTCCTCCGGCAAGACCGAGCTGATCCAGTCCATCAGCGAGATTGACGTCGTCTCCACCGAGCGGCGGATCACCAAGGAGTCGGAGCGCATCAAGAATCAGACCACGGTCGCCATGGATTTCGGTCGCATCACGATCGACGACGACCTGATCCTCTACCTATTCGGCACCCCTGGGCAGAAGCGGTTCGACTTCATGTGGGAGATTCTATCCGAGGGGATGCTGGGTTTCGTGGTCATGGTCGACAGCACGCGTCCGGAGACTTTCCGTGAGGCACGCCGCATCCTGGACACGTTCAGGAGCTACTCGCCGGTTCCCTATATCGTGGCAGCCAACAAACAGGATCTCGATGATGCCTGGCCGGCTGACGACCTGCGGATCGTCCTCCGCGTGGAGTCCGGGATCAAGGTGGTGCCGTGTGTGGCCAGTGATAAGGAGTCGGTCAAGAACGTCCTGTTGGAGCTGCTCTACTCCATTCTCGAGGTCATGGACGCCGGATAGCCTGATCTCATGAGCTCGATCGTCACCGACAAGGGCATCGTCCACTACGAGACGTTTGGCCGCGGCAAGCCAGTGGTGTTATTGCACTGCTGGCTTGGTTCGTGGAGCTACTGGCTGTCGACGATGGAGTTCCTGGCAAAGTACGGCTACAAGACGTATGCCCTGGACTTCTGGGGCTTCGGCGAGTCAGCCAAACAGGGCGCCTTCTCGGTGAATGAGTACGTGGAGATGGTGTCCCAATTCATGGAGCACATGGGGCTGCGGCGATCCCCGGTGATGGGCCACTCTATGGGGGGCACGGTCTCCCTCTCGTTGACGCTCAACCAGCCGGAACGCGTGACCAAGGTGGCGGTGGTCGGCTCACCCATCGAGGGATCGGGTCTGGCGCTGCTCCTCAAGCTATCGGGCCGGCCGTGGTTCGCGGGCTTGCTCTACACGATTCCCGGATTGCTGAATGCGTCGATCAAGCTCCTGTCTCTGACCTATGCCAAGGATTGGCGCAAGCTCTGGGACATGCTCAAGGAGGATCTCTCGAAGACGACCGTCGAGTCTTTCTCTCGGTCAATCAATGATCTCCACCATACTGACTTGAGCCCGAGGCTTGGGGAGTGCCAGGTGCCCGCGATGGGCATCTATGGGCGCAAGGACAACATCGTCGATCCCAAGCAGGCTGAGGTGCTGCGCCGGGGCGTGGACCAACACGTCGTGCACTACTTCGATGGGTCCGGTCACTTCCCGATGTTGGACGAGACGGAACGCTTCCATCAAGCCATTCTTGATTTCCTGACCGACAGTGAGTGAAGGCTCTCTTCGCCCGGACGGCGCGTTTCCAAACAAGATATCGCGCATTCTGTTGCGTGCGGTCCAGGATGTCATCGGGGAGGGCGGGTACGAGGCTGTTCTCTCCACGGCGAGATTGCCCGAGCTGATTGAGACACTGCCGCCGGAAGACTTCAAGCCGGGGCTGACGTATCGCGAGATCGGTCGGCTGTTTGAGGCGATGGAGAGCATCTATGGCGTGAGCGGCGGTCGTCGGTTCGTGCGACAGGCCGGGCAGGCCAGTTTTCGCTATTGGATGGAGGGCTTCGGCGGCATCCTCGGTCTGGCGGACGTCGTCTTCCGCATCATGCCGATCAAGCTGCGTCTCAAGATCGCCGTAGAGGTCGTGGCGGAGATCATGAACCGTTACTCCGGCCAGCACCTCGTGCTGGGCGAGGGCAGCGACGGCTACTTTGTCGTCCTGGAGAGATGCGGTTTCTGCGAGGGACGCAGGACTGAAGTCCCGATCTGCGCTTTCCCGGTCGGGCTGCTGGACGAGACGCTGTTCTGGGTCAGCCGCGGTCACAGATTCAGTGTCGAAGAGACGAGCTGCATCGCGTGTGGGGACCCTGTGTGCACGATCTTTATTGATCGAGAGCCGCAGCAACTTCCCGCCTAGGACGAGCTACCGTGCGCAAGGTCATTCTACGAGATCGACGCAAGATACCGCCGTTCAACGAACCGGCCCGCGAGCTGAGCGTGCTGGCCAAGCCGCTGTGGCTGCACCAGCGCGACATCTTGTCGAGTTACACGACCGAGGAGCGCGAGGTCGACGCACTTGATGAGGTGGGGCAGGATCGCGAGGAGACGCTGGTATACCGCGACAACGTCTACTTCGATCAGGTCTTCATCGACGAGTTCATCAAGCGGGCCAGGGCCTCGGGCAAGGCCTGCCAGGTAGCCTTTGAGCTGGATGATCCGGCCATCAGCGGGCAGGCGCTCTACGTCCAGCACGGCATCCGCCAGCAGGGCCGGTACTACGTCGCCGACCTCTGGTACTATCCTTATGGCATCGAGCCGGTGGTGCGTCCTCTCGTGATGCACACGGAGCCACGCGAGGTCGGCTTCTACCACGTGCCGACCCATATGTCCAACCAGCAGGGCGACCTGGTCTATGATCTGCCCACGAAGCCCTTTCTCTCAATCGAGCACTGGGTCCACGTGCTCCACGCCAACATCGACTTCGGCATCTTCTCCATCGGCGCGCGCTTTGAAAAGATGTTGGAGCGCGACCTGTGGCTCAACCTGCGCCTCCTGTGGCGAGCGATGATGGAACGCAAACAGGTCCTCACCACGTCCGCGATGGTCAAGGTGGGCAAGAACTGTTCCATTGATCCGACGGTGACGATCCAGGGCCCCAGCTTCATCGGCAACAACGTGCATATCGGCCCCGGCGTTGTCCTGGGCAACTGCTATATCGGTGACAATGTCACCATCGACCAGGGCTGTCAACTGATGCTCAGCGTGGTTGGCGACGGATCCTTCCTGCCCTTCCGCGCCTCGCTTTATCGCAGCGTCCTGATGGAAGACTGCATGGTTGCCCAGAACTCGTGCCTGCAGATGTGTGTGGTGGGGCGCGGCTCGTTTGTGGGCGCGGGGAACACCTTCACCGACTTCAACCTGGTGGACCGCCCGATTCGTTCTCACTTCGATGGGGCGCTGGAGCACACGGGCATGACGGCGCTGGGCGGCGCCATCGGACACAACGTCCGCATCGGTTCCGGCATGGTTGTCTTCCCGGCGCGCATGGTTGACTCGGATGTGATCCTGTTTGCCTCTCCGGAGCGACGCGTGATCCGGAAGAACGTTATGTGGGAGGACAGCGACCACCTGCAGCTCGACGGCGGGGCGCGGCTGCACCCGCGGCTCTACCCGCGTGACTGACGGTGCAATGGACGCGTTCGCCTTTATCATTCATCCGATAGATCCCAAGCGCGATGTCGCAAGGAAATACCCGCTGCTGGGGAAGTATCTGCCGGAGCCGGTCATCCATATTGCGTCGCGCTTCTGGCCACCCTTGCAGATTTCGCATATCAGTGGCGCGAGGTCGGAGGAGACCGGTAAGGAGATCGAGGGTTGGCTAATCGCCGTGCCCTACACGGCGCAGCGAATGTTGGCGCTTCGTCCGTCCGAGGTCTATCGTAAGATCATCGCTGCCGGCCGGCTTGCCGAGAGCTTGGGGGCCAAGATGCTGGGGCTGGGCGCCTACACGTCGGTGGTGGGCGACGGCGGTCACACCATCGCGCGGGAGCTGGACATCGCCGTCACGACCGGTGACAGCTATACGGCAGCCGTCTCAGTCTCTGCTACACTGGAGGCGGCGCGGTTGATGGAGATCGATCTGACCGGCGCGCTGTTGGCGGTGGTTGGGGCATCCGGCGCCATCGGCGGCGCCGTCGCAAAGATGCTGGCGCCGCACGTTGGGCGGATGCTGTTGGTGGGGCGGAGCACGCGGCGCCTTGAAGCGGTGGCGGAGAGGATCACCGCCGATGCCGCCAGTGAGGTCGCGTGGTCGACCGATCTCGGTGCGTTGTGCCGGGCCGACATCGTGGTCACGGTCACCAGTGCCGGTGGGGCGCTGGTCCAGCCTGATATGCTGAAGGCCGGCGCCGTGGTCTGCGACGTCTCGCGCCCAAGGGATGTCTCGCGCCAGACCAGCCGGAGTCGCGACGATGTCCTGGTCTTCGATGGTGGTTTGGTCAGCGTTCCGGGGGATGTGGACTTCGGCTTCGACTATGGGGTCCCGCCTCAGATGACGTACGGGTGTATGGCCGAGACGATGACGCTTACGTTCGAGGGCGTCTTCGAGGACTATTCGATGGGCAAGGACCTATCTGTCCGCCGGATTCGACAGATGGACGGCATGGCAACGCGGCACGGATTCAAGCTCGCCGCTTTGCGCAGCTTCGAGCACAAACTCGATGACACGGTTGTACAGAGCATCAAGGCAAAGGCTCAGTCAGGAGGTCGGGGATGAGTGAAGGTCGCATCCTGGTAGTAGAAGATGACGCAGATATCTCCAATATGCTGCAGCTCTACTTCAAGTCGCAGGGCTACGAGGTCTTTGTCGCACCTCGCGGCAGCGCAGCCCTGGACCTGACGCGGGAGAAGATGCCCAACGTGATTGTCCTCGACATCATGTTGCCCGACATCGACGGCTATGAGGTCTGCCGCCGGCTGCGCACCAACCTGCGGACGAGCCATATCCCGATCATCTTCCTGACGCAAAAGGATGATCGCAGCGATAAGATCCACGGTCTGGAGCTTGGGGCCGATGACTACATCACCAAGCCCTTCGACGTGGAGGAGCTCCGCCTGCGCGTCCGCAATACCATCCAGAGCGCCGAGATCGCTAGCCTGACCAGCCCGAACACCGGCTTGGCCAGCGGACGCCTGATCGAGCAGCAGCTCCGTGAGCTGATCGACCAGGACGGGTGGGGCATCCTCTACATTGGCATCAAGGGTCTTGACGCGTTCAACGAGGCCTATGGCTTCGTGGCGGGTGAAGAGGTCCTTCGATTCACCGGGATGGTGCTCAATGGTGCGGTCGACGAACTGGGCAGCTCCGATGACTTCATCGGCCATATCGGTGGGGATGACTTCATCATTATGTCGGATGCCTCCAGTATCGACGCACTGCGGGACAGCATCATCGACCGCTTCGACAAGGACGTGGGCACCCACTACGACTTTATGACCCGGATGCAAGGCTACCTCGTCGTTGAGGATGACACGGGCGCCGAGGTACGCGTCCCATTGATGAAGCTCTCGGTCGGCACGCTGAAGGCCGAGGATGGACCCTTTACGGATATCCGTGAGATCACCGAGTCGGCGGCGGAGGCTCGAAGAAGGAGCGGAAGTGGCTGAGCAGGATCCTGCCCAGGTCGGCGATCACACGGCAGCGCCACCGGATGGTGGTGAGGTCGGCGTGCGCCGGCACGTCGGAGCGCTGCAGGCTCTGCAGCGTGTCACCGGCGAGATCAACGCCACGCTCGAGCTCGACAGCATCCTACGTGTCGTGCTGGACGAGGGGATCGGCTACACTGGTTCGGATGCCGGCCTGATGGTGCTCTTACCCGATGGCGGGCGTGAGCTACGGGTCTGGCACGGCTACGATGAGGCCACGCTGACCGGCATTTCGGCGGCGTTGACAGCCGAAGTCCCTGGCTCGCCACTCGCGCAAGTGCTGGCGCAGGCGGACGTGACCGCCTTCCAGGGCGAGACGCCCGTGCCGGTCACCGGATGTCTGCCGGATGCCGCTTCATTGATCGTCGTGCCCGTCTTCTACGCGCGGCAGTTGGCTGCCGCGCTCCTGATGCAGTCCACGGTCCCGCACCTCTATGGTGATGCCACGGTCGAGTTCTGCCGGGGCCTCTCGGGTCAGGCCGCCATCGCCATCGGCAATGCCCGCCGGTACCGCGAGCAGATGCTCCGGGGCGAGCAGATGCGCCGCCGGGCTGAGCAGATGGCGCTGCTGCTGGAGATCAGCCGCACGACACGGTCGGACCGCCCCCTGGACGACATGCTGGGCGACGTCGCCTACGCGGTTCAGGAGGGTACCGGTTTCGACTTGGTGATGATCAGCGTGCTCGAGGGGAATCTGTTGCGCCGCGTCGCGTGCGCGGGCATCTCGGTGACCGAGTTCGAGGCTCGGCGGGCGGTGCGGCTTCGCTGGGATCGCGTGCAGCGGCTCTGCGAGGACCGTTTCCGCCTAGGGCAGTGCTACTATATCCCAGAGCAATACCGCGAGTTGACGCAGGATCTGGATGTCTACATCCCTGAGGGGGCATTGCCCAAGGAGGACGCGACGTCGTGGCAGGCCGAGGACATCTACTTCGTGCCGCTGCACAGCAGCAACGGCGCCGTGATAGGCGTCATGTCGCTGGACCGTCCCCGCGATGGTCAGGCACCGACCAGCCTGACCTCCGAGGTCGTCGAGCTCTTCGCGTCGCAGGTGGCTCAGACGATCGAGACCCATCGCCTGGTCGAGGATCTCCGGCGGCAGGTCACCACTCTGCAGCTCTTCAACGAGCTCAACCGTTCCATCACCACCAAGCTGGACCTGCCGCTCGTCCTCAACACCGTGGTGCAGTCGGTGACAAACCTTCTGGGCTATGATTTCTCCACGGTCTATCTGCAGAGCGGTGACGAACAGATCTTCGCGCCGATGGCCTCCTCGGGCTACGCCCTTGACCTTCTGAGTGATGCGACGCTGGACCCGCAGACGGGCTTTGTACGCGACGTCGTGCGGACCGGCATGCCGCTCGTCGTCGACGACGTGCCCGCTGACGCCCGGTTCGTCGACTCCCCCGTTCCGTTGGGCTCCTCGATCATGGTGCCCCTGATGGTGGAGGGGCGCCCACTGGGTATCCTCACGGCTGATCGCAAGAACACCGGGGACTTCTCGCCCGCCGATGTGGCGACGATGATGGCTCTGGCGGACCAGGTCACGGTGGCTGTGGAAAACGCACGCCTTTTCGAGGAGGTGAAGCGGTTCAACGAGGAGCTCGAGGCCCGTGTCGCCGCGCGCACACAGGAGTTGGGTGACGCGCTGAATGGCCTGCGTGTCCAGCGAGATCGATCCGAGGTCCTCTATCACATCGCCTCCGAGCTGGTGGCAAGCCTGGATATGGACCGCGTCCTTAGCCAGGCCCTTAGTCTGCTGCAGGGCGCGATCCGGGCATCCCGAAGCTCGGTCATCCTGCTGGACAACAACACGGGTCAGTTGGTCTATCGTGCAGCGATTGGCCACGCAGAACCGATCCCCCCGGGCGGCCGCGTCGCGCCCTTTACCCGCGACGACGGGGTTGTGGGTTGGGTGCTCAGCCGGCGCGAAACGCTGATGGTTGCCGACGTACGGATATCTGACGCGTACCATTCGGATGCCATGGCCGACGTTCGGTCGGTGATGGCTGTGCCCGTGGTGGGCGGCGCCGGCGAGTCCTTGGGTGTGTTGCTCTTCGAGTCACCGTCTGTGGATGTCTTCGATGAGACACAGCTACAGCTGGTGGCGGCCGCGGCCATCCAGCTCGGCAACGCGCTTAACAACGCCCAGCTCTATGGGATGATCCGTGAGCAGGCCGAGCGGCTGGGCACCATGCTGCGGACGCAACAGATCGACGCGGTCAAGAACCAGGCCATCCTCGAAGGGACCGCCGACGGCGTGATGTTCGCAGATGCCGACGGAGAAGTGATCCTGTTCAACGCCGCGGCAGAGCGCATCCTCTCGATCACCCGCGAGCAGACGGTGGGCCGCCCGCAGGACGAGATTCTGGGCCTTTACAGCAACGAGGTCCACGAGTGGATGTCGCGGATCGCGCGATGGCAGCAGGAGCCGGGTGAGCTTGGGCCGGATGAGGTCCTTTCCCATCGCCTGGAGGTGGGACGCCGCTACGTCAGTGTGCATCTGTCGCCGGTGACCACGGCGCCCGGCGAGTTCCTGGGCGTTGTCTCGGTCTTCAGAGACATCACGCCGGAGATCGAGGCAGATCGCGCCAAGAGCGACTTCGTCTCTACCGTCTCTCACGAGCTGCGCACACCGATGACGTCGATCCTGGGCTACGTCGACTTGATGCTCAAGGGTGCGGTCGGGCCACTCTCCGATATGCACACGGCTTTCCTCACCAAGGTGAAGACCAACGCGGATCGGCTGACGACATTGGTCAACGATCTTCTGGATATCTCACGCATCGAGCAGGGACGCGTTGAGTTGCAGCGCCGGCCCGTCTCGATGGCCACACTGGTCGGCACTGTCGTGGATCTGGTGAGCCCAAAGGTACAGGAGAAGTCACAGATTCTGGTGACGCACGTGCCCGACGATCTGCCTCTAGTCTTTGGGGATCCGGACCGGCTGACGCAGATTCTCACCAACCTGGTGAGCAATGCCTACAAGTACACGCCCGTCGAGGGCGAGCTCTCGGTCCACGTTTACGTCCGTGAAGGTATGATGAACGTGGCTGTGAGAGATACCGGCATCGGCATCTCCCCGGAGAATCAGAAGCGAATCTTCGAGCGATTCTACCGTGTCGAGGACGATCCCGCCGTCTACGAAGTCTCCGGCACGGGCCTCGGACTGGCTATCTCGCTGTCTCTCATCCAGATGCACGAGGGCAGTATCTGGATGGAGAGCGAGCTGGGGGTCGGCAGCGTCTTCACATTCGCGGTGCCGCTGGCAGAGGGGGAGCCTCTGGCCGATGTCGGCCTCCCACCGGAGCCCCTGGTGGTCACGTCCGCAGATACTATCCTTGTCGTTGAGGATGACCGTGAGATCTCTCAGATGATGGCCACGGCGCTGGAGGCTGAGGGATACCAGGTGGTGATCGCGTCATCCGGTGAGGAAGCCGTGCGCGCCGCACGCGGGAAGCTGCCCGACTTCATCTCGCTGGATATCCGTCTGCCGGACCTGGATGGCTTTGAGGTCCTGCAATTGCTGAAGCGCGATCCGGAGTTGGCGGACGTACCCGTAGTCATCGTCTCGGTTGTCCCTGACCGGGATAGGGGGCGCGCACTGGGAGCTCTTGACTTCTTCAGCAAGCCTGTGGACGCCGCAAAACTCGTGGCGGTGATCAAGCGAACCCTGGCCGAGGGAGAGGGTGTGCTCATCGCGCACTCGGATCGCGAGGTGGTCAATCGTCTCCGCACTGCGCTGCAGTTGAGGGGGTTCTCGGTTCGCACCACTACGCGCGGGGAACGGGTGATGCGCCTGGCTCGGGACAGCCGTCCACAGGTGGTGGTGATCGATCCGCGATTGCCCGATGTCGACAGCGTCCAGGTACTGGAGACGCTGCGACACGATCCGCGTACGGCGACAACCCCAGTTGTCGTGACTGCGACGCCCGGAAGCCTTGGTGAGACCGCGGTCCAACATGTGTCCGGTCTCGACAACGTTCACTTCGTATCAGAACCATCGTCCGTCGAGGCGCTGCTGACCGGCATTGCCTCAGCGATCGATGGGCTTAGCGAGGACAAGGAGCCTGCGAATGGTTAAGATCCTAGTCGCCGAAGACGAGCGTGACATCCGAGAGCTGATTTCCTTTACGCTCCAGTTCGCCGGATTCGAAGTTGTGCTGGCGTCGAATGGGGCCGAGGCTGTGGAGAAAGTTCCCCAAGAACTGCCCGACCTCATCCTGATGGATGTGCGCATGCCGCGCATGACCGGTTATCAGGCGTGCGAGGCCCTCAAGCAGATACCCGAGGTCAAGGACACGCCGGTGATCTTCCTGTCCGCCAAGGGTCAGGAGAGCGAAATCCAGGAGGGGCTGGGGGTCGGCGCCATAAAGTACATCCTCAAGCCCTTTGCGCCAGACGACCTGACCAATCAGGTAAAACAGGTTCTGGAGGAGCTGGGCAAGGCGTAAGCCGCCGTCACCGGTCCGAAGCTATGAGCGCGATCATACTCGAAAGCCGCCTGGTGCACTACGAGGCCCTCGGTCGGGGGAAGCCTTTGCTCTTCCTCCACGACTGGTTGGGCTCATGGCGCTATTGGGTACCGACGATGCTCGATCTCGGCTCCTCGTATAGAGCTTATGCGTTGGACTTCTGGGGTTTTGGTGACTCGGACAGGGTGTCGGATCGCTACAACGTCGAGGGCTATGTGGACCAGGTCGCGCTCTTCCTTGACCATATGGGCATCAGCTCGCTGCCCGTCATTGGGCACGGGCTGGGTGGTGTGGTTGGCCTGCATCTCGCAAAGGCCTTCCCCGACCGCGTGGAACAGGTGATGGTGGCCAATGTGCCGCTGACCTCCGGGCAGATCGGTCGCGCGCTCAGCGGCTATACCGGGGGAGAGAACCCTGCCAAGGTGATTCTGGGGCGCCGCCTAAAGGCCTATGAGGAGGTCGACATCGAGGCTGCCAAGACCGACGGCAGCGCCGTTGCGAGCAGTGTCCACTCTGTGATGGACATGAACCTGGGCGAGCTCCTCGAGGATATCGACATGCCGGTGCTGTTGGTCAGTGGTCAAGAGGACCCGATCATCCTGCCGCCTGACGATGGCACACTCGCCGGCTTCGACTACAATGTCTTCGCTTACACATTCGAGACCGCTCAGCACTATCCGATGCTGGACGAGACGACCAAGTTCAACCGTCTCCTGAAGGATTTCCTCACTTACCGCGACGATTGGGACAGCATCAACGTCAAGGAAGAGTGGAAACGTCGTATGAGATAGGCTGTTCAGACTGACTGGGGTCAATGCCGATGAAGAGAAAGCAGGATTCAGATCCCTGGGCAGTCGCGTGGACCGTTCGATCCCTGATCATCGTTGCCTTCCTGGCGGCCTTCGCGGTACCCACCGGCCTCGTGCCCATTCTGGCTGTAGCCACCGGTGCCGAAAGCGTACCGGTCGAGGTCGATGGTCCCGTCGTGATCGCCCTCAACACGCCTGTGCCGACGGCAACCCCGCTCCCCCCGGAGCCAGAGGCGACGCCGACGCCCCACGTGCCCCGTGTGGGTGTCATCGCCGGTCACTATGGCAGCGATAGCGGCGCGCTCTGTGAGGACGGCCTGCAGGAGGTCGACATTAACGTGGATGTCGCCAAGCAGGTGGTCACCCTCCTGGCGATGCGCGGCTGGGACGCCCAGTTGCTGGAGGAGTTTGACGCGCGTCTCGATGGGTACAAGGCCGACGCGCTCCTGTCGATCCACGCCGATTCGTGTGGCTTCCCGGGGAAATCGGGCTTCAAGATCGCGCGTGCTGAGTCCAGCTATATCCCTGGGTCCGAGGATCGCCTGGTGGATTGTCTCAAGAACAGCTACGGTGAGGCGACGGGTCTTCCGTTCGATGCCTACACCATCACCTACGACATGACCCGCTACCACGCGCTCTACGAGATCGATGCGACCACGCCGGCGGCGATCATCGAGGCCGGGTTCATGTTGGACGACCGTATCCTGCTGACCGAACGCTCCGATTCAGTGGCACAGGGCATCGCCGCCGGCATCATCTGCTTCGTCGAAGGCACCGCCCCTTGAGGTATCCTGATCGCGCCACCGGCGTGTTGGCTGCGGTTGGGCCCGCACGTCGCGCCGATCTCGCCGCCTTCACTGATTGTGGCCTGAACCTGATCCGGCTGCGTGCCCTCGTCAACCCTGTCGAGGATGTGGTCAAGTGGCGGGATGCCGGCGCCGGATTCGTCCTACTCCAAGCCGTCTGTCCCTCGGTGACGGTATCGCCCCTCTCTCCGGAGACCTTTGTCGAGCGCTTTTCCCCAGACCTGGATGCCTATCTCACGGCGGGTGTCAGCTACGTCGAAATCCACGATGAGCCGAATCGCGCCGACCGCGGGGCCGGTATCCTGTGGCAGGATGGGGGTGCCTTCGGTATCTGGTTCGAGGAGGTCGCGCACCGTTTGCGCGCGCGGTTTGGGCGAGACCTGCGGTTGGGCTTCCCGGGGCTCGCGCCCACCGATATGCCGCGCCCCGAACCCTCTGCCCCCATCGACGCCGCCACCTTCCTTGACCAGTGCTCGTCGGCGGTGCGGGCGGCCGATTGGCTGGCGCTGCATCTTTATTGGCGCACTCTGGAGGAGATGCGTGCTCTCGACGGACCGATGCGCTGGCTCCGCGAGGTCGCCGAGGTCTTCCGGAAACAGCCTGTCATCGTGTCAGAGTATGCGAATGTCAGTGACCGGCTGGATGGGTACAGTCGCGGTCGCCAGTACAGTGAGTTTGTCACGCTGATGTCTCAGTATGACAGGGTCTTGGGTACATGCGGCCTCCTGCTCCGATCCAGCGACCCACACTACAGCCCCCTCGCCTGGCTCGAACCCGACGGCAGGCGGACGGCTGTGCTGGGGGGGCTCTCGGAGCGCCCCCGGATGCCGGATGCCGGACAGGTCTGGTTCTCTTGGCCGACTGAGATTCAGCAATACACGCGTGCCTTTGGCGCTAGCCAAGGCGACTACTACAGGGCGGCGCGGATGACCGGCGGCCACAATGGTGTGGATCTGGCGATCGATGTGGCCTCGCCGGAGACGTCACCCATCACGGCCGCGATGGGCGGCACGGTCACGCAGGTCGCCCTGGATGCGACGGGCTATGGACACCACGTGCGGGTTCAGACCTACGGGCCCGAGAGCGATGAGATCGAGCTGCTCTACGCGCACCTGTCCGGCGTCGAGGTGACCGCCGGCACACTCGTCGATCGGGGAGATCTCCTGGGATGGGGGGGCACCACAGGAAGCGGAGAGCCCCACCTCCATCTGGGGATGCGCGTCCGCGGTGTACCTCTGCCCCAGGTCAATGATGCGCTCAATCCGAGACCCTATCTCGATGCCCCGCCACGTGGGTGGCCCCGCGTGCCCTATGCGCGGACTTACGTGCTCTTGCCGCCGGACACGGATGCCACATGGGCAGGGTCGGCCGTGGCTACCGTCTCCGCGGCAGGCCGTCTGACCGTGGGATGTGACCCCGATGATGCGGGAATCGGCGCCCTCGAGTTACGTCGCGTGGTGGCCGTCAATCTCGATTGGTGGGACACGGATCTGATCACGTTCTTCAACGTGGTCTATCCGGGTGCGCAGATCGTGCCCGTGACAGCGGCCACGCCAGAGGAGTTGGCACGTCAGCTGCAGTCGCTGCCCGAGATGGGCCAGCCCTCCGCAGCCGCGCTCTTCTGCCGGACGTCAGGACTGCCGCGTGCGCAGTACCACCGTACCTACATCCTGCTGCCGCCGTCCGCTGATCGGGTGTGGTCGTCCGCGGCGGCGGAGGCAACCTGGTCCTCGCAACGCGTCACGCTGGGCGGCAGCGCGGACGATGCCGGGATCGGCGACCTCGACCATCGCCGGGTGGTAGTGGTCAATCCCGATCTCTGGGAGCAGGATATGCGGGCGTTCTACGAGACGCATTACCCCGGTGTCAACACTGTGACAATTCACGCAGAGACCCCCGACGAGCTGATCCAGCACCTCGCTGAGCTAAACCTGTAGACTTCCTATTTGGTTTGCGCCGCGACTTTGTCTGGAGTAGAATGTGGGAAAGCAGCACCCCCCAAAGTGCGTTGTTAGCTCTTGAAAGGAGCCAGTCACCATGTCCTACCAGAAAGTAATCATCGTAGGGAACCTGGGCCGGGATCCGGAGATGCGGTATACGGCTGATGGTACGCCGGTCACATCGTTCAGTGTGGCAACCAATCGTCGCTGGACTTCCCAGGATGGATCCAAGGGCGAGGAGACCGTCTGGTTCCGGGTTTCCGCGTGGCGCAGGACCGCTGAGACCTGCGCGCAGTACCTGAGCAAGGGACGCCAGGTCATGGTAGAGGGGCGCCTCACGGCCGACAAGGCGACCGGCGGCCCACGTGTATGGACAGGACAGGATGGTCAGGTGCGGGCTAGCTACGAGTTGACGGCAGACCGCGTGATCTTCCTGTCTGGCAGTGATCCCAGCGCACGCAGTGGCCCAGGCGCCGGTGGCGGCCCCGACATGGGTGGTCCAGACTACACGCCCGAGGACGAAATCCCGTTCTAGCTGCACAGGTGACAGTACGAGTCCGACAACAGAGGGGAGTTATCCCCTCTGTTGTCGTCTGAGAGAGGAGCCAAGATGCCCAAACCAGCACCACGACAGCTCAACGTCGAGGTCCCTGGAGACCTCAAGCCGACCTACGCCAACTTCGCCCTGATTTCGCACACACCGTCAGAGCTGGTGATCGATCTGGCCCAGATGCTCCCGAACCAGCCCAAGGTCCGCGTCTGTTCCCGCGTTGTGATGACGCCGCTGAACGCCAAGCTGATGCTGCGGGCGTTGCAGGACCGCCTGAAGCGGTATGAAGAAGCCTACGGAGAGGTCGTCGTGCCGGGTGAGGGCGATGACCTGGTCAAGGCTTTTTTCGGGGACCCAAAGCCACCAGAAACGGAGTGATGATCGATGAATGAGGGACTGCAGACTTGGCTGGACACACTCGCCGCTGCCGCAGAAAAGGACATGGCCGCGCAGAACGCCGTGCGGGATGAGGCACTCTCCTCGAGTCGCAGCCTGATCCGTCTTTGCTCGCGGGCTATCCGTTCGGGACATCGAAACGACTGGGACGCTGCCGAGACACTGCTCGCCGAGGCCGACGAGGTCGGTCGACAACTGCTGGCGTCACTGGCGCCCTATCCGGAGCTGATGCACGCCGGCTACACGCAGGATGCGCTCAAGGAGCTGGTCGAGGCGCGCGTGACGCTGGCCCTCATCTCCGAGCGCGACCTGCCGGCTTTTGAGACGTCGGGCATTCCTATGAGCACCTACGTCAACGGCGTCTGTGAGGCCGCCAGCGAGCTCCGGAGGCGCTGTCTGGACGAGATGCGGCGCGAGGCGTTCGATGAGGCCGAGCGTCTGCTTGGTGCCATGGATATGGTCTATGAAGTGCTGATGTCCTTTGGCTATCCTGATGCGATTACGCACGGCCTTCGGCGACGCGTTGATCAGCTCCGTGGTGTGCTCGAGCGTACGCGTGGCGATCTCACCAACAGCCTACAAATGATGCGGCTGCGCCGCCGGCTCGAAGCGATCGGCACTGAGGAGAGCCCCGCTCAGTAGTATCTGCGTAGCGCGTATCCCGACCAGCACACCTGAGGTGTGCCGGTCTCGCGTTCTGGGCCGGCGATCACTTTCTCTTCACGCGAAGGCCGCGACATGCTCTGAAACCTTGACAGCAGCCCTCGATCAAGTAGGATGCGAGGTGAGGGTAGCCAAAGCTTGTACCTTCGTGCCACAAGGTATGGGCTTTTTTCTTGCTAGCGAGAACCTGGGGGGACGATGCCGATCAAGTTCGGGACCGACGGCTGGCGCGCTGTCATCAGCGACACATTCACCTTCGAAAACCTCCGGATTGTGGCGCAGGCCGTCGCCGACTACGTCAAGGCCCAGAACGGAGGGCAGTCCGAGGTCGTGGTCGGCTTTGATACGCGTTTCCTGTCCGACCGCTACGCTATCGAAGTCGCACGCGTGATGGCGGCCAACGGCATCGTGGCTCACCTGACACGTGCCGATGCGCCCACCCCCGCCGTCTCCTACGCTATCGTCGATCTCAAGGCTGTGGCCGGTATCATGATCACCGCCAGCCACAACCCACCCCGATACAATGGTCTCAAGCTCAAGGCCCCGTTCGGCGGGTCCGCCCTGCCCGAACAAGCACATCAGGTCGAGGTCCTGCTCGAGCGCAACCAGCTGGAGACCCGTGGTCCGAATCTGATGGACTACGAACAGGCCCTGAAGATGGACTTGATCCGGCGCTTCGATCCGGCCTGGGCCTACTACCAACACCTGACCACATTGGTGGACCTGGACACCATCTCCAACGGCGAGCTTCGCGTGGTCGCTGATGGGATGTACGGATCCGGACGCGGTGCCTTCCGCGATCTGCTCAGCCGCACGCGATGTCACCTGTTCCAGATACGCAGCGAGATGAACCCCGGGTTCGGTGGCATCCATCCTGAGCCTATGGCACACTACCTACAGGCGCTTGTTGCGGCCATCCAGGCGAACCACGCGGATGTGGGGCTGGCGACGGACGGCGATGCTGATCGGATCGGAGCCGTCGACGCGCACGGCAACTTCATCGATCCCCACCATATCTTTGCCCTCGTCCTCCGCTATCTGGTCGAGAAGCGCGGATGGACTGGCGCCGTGGTGCGCTCGGTCTCGACGACGCGCATGGTTGACCGTCTGGCAGCCCGTTATGGGCTACCACTCTACGAGACACCCGTGGGTTTCAACCATATCGCCGACTACATGCTCTCTGAGGATGTTTTGATGGGCGGAGAGGAGTCGGGGGGACTGTCGATCAAGGGGCATATCCCTGAGGGCGACGGCATCCTGATGGGCATGCTCTTGTTGGAGACGATGGCCGACGCCAAGGCCCCACTCCACGAGTTGGTGGCGGACATCCAGAACGAGGTGGGCCCGACGAGCTTTGAGCGCTGCGACATTCCCCTCCGGCGTCCGGTGGCGAAGCCGGAGATGGTGAGGCGTCTGCTCGATCAGGCACCCTCCGAACTCGCTGGCGAGCAGGTGATTGATGTCACCACACGCGACGGCGTCAAGTACCTGCTGGCCGACGACGCATGGCTGCTGATCCGCCCCTCTGGCACTGAGCCGGTCCTCCGCGTCTATGCCGAGGGACGTACGTCTGATGAGGTTCAAGCTCTGTTGGCCTATGGCCGGCAGATGAGCGAGTGAGAGATTCGATAGGAGACGTATGACCGAAGAGACTGCACTCATTCCGCCCTACGGGGGCAAACTTGTCGACCTCGTCGCGTCCGTCGAGGCGCGCGAAGAGTTGATGGCCGAGGCCAACGACTACCCCAGATTCCAGATTTCCGACCGCAATCTCTGCGACCTGGAGCTACTGTCCGTGGGTGGGTTCTCGCCGCTGGATCGATTCATGGGTGAGGCCGACTACCAGCGCGTGCTCACCGAGATGCGCTTGGCCGACGGTACCCTCTTCTCGATCCCCATCACGTTGACCATCGACCGGGAGGACCTCCCCACGCGCGGTGAGTGGATCACGCTCTGTGACTCCCGCAACTATGTCATCGCCATGATGCGGCTGGAGGAGGTCTTCCGCTGGGACCCCACCCGCGAGGCCCGTCTGGTCCTGGGTAGCACCGATCACCGTCACCCGTTGGTCCCCGAGATGTCCCGCTGGGGCGATCTCTGCATCAGCGGCGAGCTGCGTGTCATCAACCCACCCAAGTACTACGACTTCACCGAGCTGCGCCGCACGCCGGCCGAGGTGCGGACGATGCTGGAGGCGATGGGTAGCCGGACCGTGGTGGCGTTCCAGACCCGCAACCCGATGCACCGCGTGCACGAGGCGCTGACCAAGCGCGCGGCCGAGCGCGTCGGCGGCAGCCTGCTGCTGCACCCCGTCGTGGGGCTTACCAAGCCGGGCGATGTCGACTACTACACGCGGGTGCGTGTGTACAAGGCGCTGGTCGAGAACTACTATGATGACTATAACGTGGCGCTGAGCTTGCTGCCGCTGGCGATGCGGATGGCGGGGCCGCGCGAGGCACTGTGGCACGCCCTCATCCGCCGCAACTATGGCGCCACCCACTTCGTTGTGGGACGCGACCACGCCGGACCGGGCAAGGATAGCCACGGGCAGCCCTTCTACGGGCCGTACGAGGCGCAGGAGATGATGGCGCAGTACGCGGAGGAACTGGGCGTCGATGCGGTGACCTTCCGCGAGCTGGTCTACCTGGAGGAGAGGGATGACTACGTCTCCCGCGAGGATGCTGAAGGAAACGGGAAGGCTCTCTTCATCTCCGGCACCCAGGTGCGCGATGAGTACCTGGCAAAGGGCAAGGAGCTGCCCAGCTGGTTCACACGTGTGGAGACCGCCGATATCCTGCATGATGCCTATCCCCCGAAGCACAAGCAGGGGCTGTGCCTCTGGTTCACCGGCCTGAGCGGCTGCGGCAAGTCGACCATCGCGGAGGCGTTGGTGCCGATGCTCCAGGAACGGGGACGGCAGGCGACGTTGCTGGACGGCGACGTGGTGCGCACGCACCTCTCCAAGGGGCTGGGCTTCAGCAAGGAGGATCGTGATACCAACATCCTGCGCATCGGGTTCGTGGCCGGTGAGATATCGCGTCACAACGGCACCGTGATCTGCGCTGCCATCAGCCCGTATCGGTCCACACGCAGCCAGGCTCGCGAGATGGTGGGTGATGACCGATTCGTGGAGATCTACGTGGCGACACCACTCGAGGTCTGTGAGGCGCGCGACATCAAGGGCCTCTACGCCCGGGCTCGGCGCGGCGAGATCAAGGGGTTCACGGGCATCGACGATCCCTATGAGGCGCCGGAGAACGCAGAGATTGTCATTCAGACAGTAGACCACACCCCCGAGCAGTGCGCGCGGACGATTGTGGACTATCTTGAGGGACGCGAGTTCCTGAACCAGGTATAGCGACAGGCGGTGCCACACGCGAGCGCGTGTGGCGCCTTGTGTCAGTCGGAGGCAGGGTTGAGCCTATTCAAGAAGCTCTTTGGGAAGCGCACACCACCCGTTGTGGTGGTCTCCGGGTTGCCGAGGTCGGGCACCTCGATGATGATGCGCGTTCTGGAACAGGGCGGGTTGCCCATCCTCGCCGACGGCATCCGTGTGGCCAACGAGGACAATCCCAAGGGGTATTACGAGTTCGAACGGGTCAAGAAGCTGTCTGAAGGGGATAGTGCCTGGCTGATTGAGGCACCGGGCAAGGCCGTGAAGATCATCGCGGCGTTGTTGGTACACCTGCCGAGCACGTACACTTTCAAGGTGCTCTTTATGCGTCGCAGGATGAGCGAGGTACTGGCCTCTCAGCGTGTGATGCTCGAGCGTCGGGGGGAGGATGCCGACGCAATCGATGATGCCGAGATGGCCCGGCTGTTTGAGGCGCACGTGGCGCAGGTGAAGGATTGGATGGACCAACAGCCCAACGTGACGTATCTGGATGTGGACTACAATGGGGTCCTGTCGGAACCGGAGATGTGGCTGGCGAAGGTGCACGGCTTCCTTGGGATGCCACTGGATCTCAAGGCGATGACAGCTGTTGTGGATCCTAATCTCTACCGCCAACGATCCTAGGGCGATAGCTGCGTTGAATACCGGCAGCGTCGCTGCCGAGATCACAAGGGAGAAGTGACGATGAAGAAGGCTCTAGTCTGTGGTGCGGGTGGGTTCATCGGTGGGCACCTTGTGTCCAAGCTCAAACGAGAGGGGTACTGGGTGCGCGGCGTCGACCGCAAAGCCCACGAGTTCCGCACCCCGGAGGCCGATGACTTTGCCATCCTGGACCTCCGCCACCCCGATGCCTGCTATGAGGCGTTGGCGCTCGGCGGCGAGTCCTTTGACGAGGTCTACCAGCTGGCCGCCGACATGGGTGGGATGGGTTTCATCCATACGGCAGAGTGCGACATCATGCATAACAGCGCGCTGATCAACATCCACATGGTCGATGCAGCCACCAAGATGGGCGTGTCGCGCTACTTCTTCTCCTCGTCGGCGTGTGTCTATCCCGACATGAAGCCCGGCGACCCGGAGATGACTGAGGACCAAGTGCTGCCGGCACACCCCGACAACGAGTATGGGTGGGAAAAGCTCTACGCCGAGCGCATGGCCCAGGCCTATGCCCGGCACACAGCCACCGAGGTGCGTGTGGCCCGCTTCCAGAACTGCTACGGTCCCTACGGTACCTGGCGCGGCGGGCGTGAGAAGGCTCCGGCAGCGATCTGCCGGAAGGTCGCGACGGCTGAGCAGGGCGGCACCGTCGACGTATGGGGTGATGGCACGGCGGTCCGCGGTTTCACCTACGTGGACGACCTCGTCGATGGTATCTACCTGCTGACACAGTCTGACCTCCAGGTCTCCGCCAACATCGGCACCGAGCAGTACGTCACGGTCAACGAGCTCGTGCAGACGGTCATCGATGTCTCGGGCAAGGATGTCAGTATCCAGCACGTTGACGGCCCAGTGGGCGTCGCAGCCCGCAACTTCAGCAAGGCTCGCATGTGTGATCTGGGGTGGGAGGCCACCGTCTCGCTCCGTAAGGGGATCGAGACAACCTACTCGTGGATCGCCGAGCAGGTCAAGGAAGTCTACCCGGCCGGAGTCTAGGCCACGGCGGGAGGCGGGACACGTTGGTGTTGGAACAAGAGCTCGAACAGCTTCGAACGCGCGTGCACGCACGCGCGCTCGATCGCTTCGGCTGTCGAGAGGACGAGATTCGGATCGTAAAGTCTCCGCTCCGTGTCTCGCCACTGGGTGCGCACGTCGACCACCAGGACGGCTTGGTCACGGGCATGGCACTGGATCAGGCGATCTACCTGGCATTCGCGCCCCGCGAGGATGGCGTGGTGTCCGTCGAAAGCGCCAATTTCTCTGGGCGTGTCACCTTCCACGTGGACGATGTGCCCCCGAAGGTCCACGGGGACTGGGCTAACTACGCCCGCGGCGCGGTACTGGCGATCAAGCAGTCGCACGAGGTGCGCGTCGGTATGGATGCGGCCGTGATGGGCACTATGCCCATCGGGGGGCTGAGCTCGTCGGCGGCGGTTGGGGTAGCCTACCTGCTGGCGCTCGAGGTGGTCAATGGGCTCTCGGTCTCGGCCGAGGAGAACATCCGGCTCGACCGCTATATTGAGAACACATACCTGGGGCTCAAGAACGGCGTATTGGATCAGTCGATGATCCTGCTCAGCGATCGCGACTGTCTCACCCATCTGGACTGTCGGACGATGGAGGTCCAGCGGATACCCACCGCGGCTTCTCCTGACGACTTCGAGGTGCTCGTGGTCCACTCAGGGGTGAGAAAGGCCCTGGTGGGCACGGACTACAACAATCGTGTCAACGAGTGTCAACAGGCCGCGCGACTGATGTTGGCGTGGTCGGGCGTGCTGCATACCAACGGCAACTCACGTCTGAGGTCGGTCTCGCCCGAGGTCTACGCCGCGTATGGGGAGCAACTGCCGGCGCCATTGGACCGGCGCGCCCGTCACTTTTTCACCGAACTCACGCGGGTGACGCAGGGCGTGGCGGCTTGGCGAGCGGGTGAGATCGACCGGATGGGCCGGCTGATGCGCGAGTCCGGCGCCAGCTCGGTGCACAATTACGAATCGGGTTCCCCATACCTTACGACACTCTACGAGGTTCTGTGCAATTGCCCCGGTGTCTACGGTGCGCGCTTCAGTGGCGGCGGCTTCCGAGGATCGTGTATCGGACTCAGTGACCCCAGCCGACGTGAGGAGATAATCGAGCACATCGCCGCGTACTACCCCGCGGCACATCCGGACATCGCCGGGCTCTACAGCGTTCACTTCTGCCGGACCGGCGAAGCTGCACGGCTGCTCGACTAGTCGACGCACGGGCGATGTGATGGACCACACAACCGCTCGGGGTACCCCGCCCCTCACCCTGAGGACCCTTCTGTCGCTGCTCCTCTGTGTGGCAGGTGTTGCCCTTCTCTTGGTCCACGTCCCCTCTGTCTCCTTGACCTGGGACACTGCCAGCGAGGTCGAGACCGCGGGCTTCAATGTCTATCGCAGGCCCGAGTGGGACTCCTCCGTTGACTGGGTCCAGGTCAACGCGGAGGTCATCCCCGCCGCCGGCGATGAGCTGGTCGGGGCCTCCTACACGCTCGACGATGATGATCTCCGTCCGGGCCGGCAGTACCGCTATCGTATCGAAGAGGTGGAGTGGGATGGTGGCATCACGCAATATCCTGAAGAGGTCGTGGTGCGCGCCGGGTTGCCCAGTCGCCTCACCAAGGTGGAGGGGGCGGTTCTGTTGTTGGTGGGGATGGGGAGTTTATGGCTTCGCAGACGGGCACAACCCGCCGCCTGAGGGTCGATTCCCAGCAGCCTCAGCTCGATGTGATCGCTGAGGCCGCCGCCGTGCTTCGCGCCGGCGGGCTGGTGGCTTTCCCCACTGAGACGGTCTATGGGTTGGGTGCGAATGCCCTAGACCCCCAGGCGGTGGCTGGCATCTTCCGTGCCAAGGAGCGGCCCGCCTACGATCCCTTGATCGTACACCTGGCCGCTGCCGATCGACTTCCGTCAGTCGCATCCACGATACCCGAGATCGCCTGGGTTCTGGCGGAGGCCTTCTGGCCCGGCCCCCTGACGATCATCCTGGACCGAGGCGAGGCGATTCCCGACGAGGTCACCGCAGGTGGTCCCACTGTGGCCGTCCGGGTGCCCGCGCATCCCGTCGCGCGAGCTCTGATCGCGGCTGCCGGTGTGCCTGTGGCGGCCCCCAGCGCCAATCGCTTCGGCAGGGTGAGCCCCACCTCCGCGGGGCACGTTCTGGCGGATCTCGATGGGCGCATCGATATGGTTCTGGATGGTGGGGCCACAACGGTGGGCGTGGAATCGACCGTTCTGGCGATTCAGGGCAATACGCCGACGATCCTGCGCCCCGGTGGCGTCGATCGCGAGTCCTTGGAGCGGCTCCTTGGGTCTGTGGATCTCGAGGTCCGCCAAGCGATCGAACCGGCGAGTCTGCGCTCGCCCGGCACCACGATTGAGCACTACGCGCCGCGGGCCAGGACCACGCTCTACCGCGGAGAGAGGCTGGTAGTGCTGGCACAGATTCGGGCCGAGGTGCTGACCTGTGTCGCAGATGGGGTATCCGTCGGGGTGCTAGTTGCCGATGAGGACTTGAGTGTCCTGGGCGATCTACCGGCGGTGTGTGGGAGCGTGGGATCGATGACCTCGATGACCGAGATCGCACGCGAACTCTTTGCGACGCTGCGGGATCTGGACGTCGCCGGTGTGGACGTCATTCTTGCCCGCGACTTTGGCCCCCTTGGCCTGGGGCTGGCGATACGCGACCGGCTGACGCGGGCCGCGGCGGGCCGCGTGATCCACGTGTCGTAGCCGAACGTGGTCACCCATGGGGGCGAGAAACGCGAGGAGGGGCCACCTAGGTGGCCCCTCCTCGCGTTTCGTGTCGAGAGTTCAGGCACGCAGGAAGTCGCGGAGCCGTCGTGCGTGTGCCGGATGGCGCAGCCGGCTGAGGGCCTGTGCTTCGATCTGTCGCACGCGCTCTCTGGTCACCCCGAGCTTCTTGCCTACCTGCTCCAGTGTGTAGGTCTGACCATCGAGCAGGCCATAGCGCATCTGCAGAATCTTGACCTCGCGCGGTGGCAGGTCCACGAGGATCTCCAACAACAGGTCCTTGAGCATGGCCGCGCTCACCCGATCCGGTGGGGAAGGGCTGTCTGTATCCTCGACGAAGTCGCCCAGTGTGCTGTCTCCCTCATCGTCGGTCGGCATCTCCAGCGACAGGGGCCGCCGCGCCACGTCGAGCATCTGTTCTACCTTGCGGACGGGAATCTCCAGCTCCGCGGCTAGCTCTTCGGGTGTCGGACCCCGTCCCAGCCGCTGCGTGAGCTGATGCGAGATGCGTAGCATCTTGTTGATCTGGTCACCCATATGCACGGGGACGCGGATCGTGCGGCTCTGGTCGGCGATGGCGCGCGTGACGGCCTGGCGAATCCACCAAGTGGCGTACGTGGAGAACTTGTGTCCACGCTTGTAGTCGAACTTGTTGGACGCCCGGATCAGGCCGATGTTGCCCTCCTGGATCAGGTCCAAGAAAGGGACGCCACGACCGATGTACTTCTTGGCGACGCTAATTACCAGCCTGGAGTTTGCGCGAATCAGGTGTTCGCGGGCGTAGATGCCGTCATCGAGCTGCATCTCCAGCTCGTATCGCTTCTCGTCGTCGGCGTACCGGGCTGCATTCAGTCGATTCTGTGCCTTCTTGCCCGCCTCCATACGCTTGGCGAGGGAGACTTCTTCCTCAGCGGTCAGGAGCGCGACTTTGCCGATCTCCTTGAGATACAGGCCGATGGTGTCATCGACCTCGATCGCGCGGTAGATATCCTCTTCGGCCTTGACGGTCTCACCGCTGTCGATGGTCTCGATTGCAGCGGCTAGCCCGACTGGGGCTTTCTCCCCGGGTCCACCCACGGTGATGCCGGCCTCCAGCAGCCTCGCGATGGCATTGTCCAGTTGACTGACGTCTTCCTCGGCTTGGGGAAAGGCCCGTTGGATGTCTTCATAGGAGACATAGCCGCGCTCATGCCCTAGGGCAAGGAGGTACTCCTCACCCGAGAGATCTTCGCTGAGGTGGGTGGTCTCCTCCTCTTTTTCTACCGTGAACTGCTGTTTTAGAGCCAACTCCGTGAAACCTCACCACGCTACATAGGGCCGGTTGCTCGACCGCGCGCCGACACGATGCAAGCGGAACCACGAGGTCTGGGAAGACCGTAGTTCCGCTGTTCGGGCGCTATCTACCGGCAGAACGACAATCATAGGTTATTGTATCTGAGGAGCTTGTCAACAGACTCCCGAGCCCCGGCTCAGAAATCGCTGACGTCTGTCTATGCCCCTATGCAAAAAAGGAGCACGGGAGGCGGTTGCCTTCCGTGCTGACCGCAAACCAATATAACACAACCCCGCTTCCCTTGTCAAGCACCGTCGACGGACAAGAAAAGTGCCCGGTCTGCCGGTGCGGCGGGACCGAGCACTCCTGCAGTTGGTGCTGATGGCGTCTGACTGATCAGTCCTCTCGGCGCCTGATGGGCATCGTGAAGTTGACGCGCAGTCCCTGACCGGTACCGCTAAAGAAGTGGATCTTGCCGCCCAGCATCTCGATTCGCTCCCGCAGTGTGGGCAGGGTCAGCTTCACCGCGTCGTCTGAGGTCAGCTGGTCGTCGATGTCGAAGCCCACGCCATTGTCCTCAATGGTGACCATCGCCTCGGTCTCCTCGAGGTTCAGGTGGACCACGATGCTCGACGCCTGATCTTGTTCTCGGGCGATGTGGATCAGCGCCTGCAGGACGCGGAAGATGGTGACTTCCTCGTGTGGGGCCAACCGCATGTCTTTGCCGGTCACCTTGAGCGTCAAACCTGTGAAACCTTCGTCGGCGATGCCGTCGACGTAGCGACGGACCGTGGGCACCAGGCCCAGGTCGTCGAGCATCATCGGGCGCAGATCGAAGATGAAGACCTTGACGGTCTTGAATGTCTTGACGACCTTCTCTTTTAGCTCGGCGAGCTCCACGCGCGCCCGCTCAGGATCACGGTCAAAAAGCCGCTCGCAGATCTCCGCCTGGAGTACTAGGTTGGTGAGCGCCTGTGCGGGCCCGTCGTGCATCTGGCGCGACAGGCGGAGCCGCTCCTGTTCCTGCGCCTCGATGATGTTGACCACATTCGCCTGTCTGGGCTCCATCGCCGCGCCGGTTCCCGCCTCTCCCACATCTGCGCTCTCGGGTGGAGCATATCCCAGGATGCGGTCATAGAGCTCGGCAATGCGCGTCAGGTGCTTCTGATCGCTCTGGAGCTTTTCGAGTTGGCCGCGCATCGTGAAAAGCCGCTGTTGGTTCTCAATCAAGCCGCTGTAGGCCTTGCGGATGTCATCCCTGGGCACTGTCTCCAGGGCAGACTCGATCTGGCGCGTGCGGGCCACTGCCCGAGCGTTCGTCTGCATGAAGCGATCGACTTCGCTCGAGGTCTGCTGGATCAGCATGTCGATCTCTTTCAGCTCGTTCTGTATCTGGGTGGAGCCGCGACGACAGAAGTCTGTGAATTGGTCCCAGCTACTTTCTACCATAGTCCCCCCTGATGCTTTGCGCGGTGTAGGTCTCAGGTGTGCGTGATCTGTGGGGCGTTGTCGCGGACGCACCTAGGCGTCCGGGAGCCGGACCCACCCGTGACGAAGTGCGTAGATGGCCGCTTGGGTGCGGTCAGAGCGGTTGAGCTTTGCGAGAATCGAGGTGACGTGGTTCTTTACCGTCTGCTGACTGATGCCCAGGCGGGCCGCGATTTCCTTGTTGCTCAGTCCCTCGATGATGAGCTCCAGGATACCCATCTCGCGGTTGGTCAGCGGCGAGAAGGTCGTGTCCTCGGGGCTGATGCCATAGCGCCTGTACAGTTCAAGCAGCCACTGTTCAGCTTGACGCGGTGTCAGCCGCTTGTTGGCGATGACGTAGTAGCCCTCGGCGACAGTCCGCACTGTATCCAGCAGCTGAGCCGGGTCCACGTCCTTTGGGAAGTAGGCCGACGCGCCGATTCGGATGGCCCGGTAGATCTGCTCTTCGTCATCGTAGGCCGTGAGGATGATGACGTTGATGTCCGGGCAGTCAGACTTCAGCTTTTGGGTGATGCGAAGGCCGTTGACGTTGGGAAGGTTTACGTCCATCAGCACGACATCGGGATGCACTTGCTTGAGCGTCTCCAACGCACCCTGACCGTCCTCGCACTCGGCCACGACGGTGATGTCGGGCTCTGCGTTCAGAACGTCGCGAACGCCTTGGCGGAAGAAGAAGTGGTCGTCGACGACGGCGACTCTCGTGGTGTTGGGCGTGGTTTCTGGTATCGTCATGGCCCCCTCTTCAATCTGCTCTTACCTAAATACTACCATGCTTTCAGGTGAGGGGTAACCGATTGATCCCGAAGTGGGCAGGTTCTTCGCCTTCCAAGACCAGCGCAGCCAGCTCATCGACGGCGGCCAGTGCGAGGTTCAGCCCCAAGGGCCCTAGACCGTTGGCATAGAAGACGCCAGGTTCGTCGCCCGACTCGCAGACGACCGGCAGGAGGTCGTCGGTCGTTGCGATCCACGTGGTGAACCTCTCTCGGACGAGGGCTCCCGGATTGAGTTGCTCGGCGACCGAGCTCAGCCGTCGCAGACTGTCCTGCTCCTTTCGGGTCCAGAAGGTGAGGTAGGTTCGGCTCTGATGGGGGAGAAAGCACATATGGCCGTCATCGAGGATCAGTGGGCGGCCCCCGGTCTCAGTCTCATCGCTGTCGAAGATGATCGTGTGGACCGATGTGGGGTGCAGGTGCGGCGCCGGCGGGCCGCCCTGCCTGACGGCGTGGATGCCGTTGGCGAAGATCACGCGATCCGCCCACAGGTAGCGTTGGTGGGCCCAGACAGCGATACTGTCGTCGGTGCGCCGTTTGGTGTCGTATGCCTCGGTGTTCAGCTCCAGGATGATGTTATCGTGATCCAGCAGCTTCGTCACCAAGTCCTGCGGGGCAAAGACAAGATCATCGGGACTGCTCATCGCGACCAGCCCGCCATACCTGTTGTCATCCTCGAGAGCAACGCTGAACCCGTGTGATTGCAGCGCCGTCACGGAGTCGCGGAAGGCCCCCGACTGATCCGGTGTGGTGGCCAGGCGTAGGCTGCCCCGCTTGTCCGCGGCGACGTCGTGTTGCTCGAGCAGCATCTGGAGGCGGACCAGGTTGTCGGAGGTGAGGTCCCAGAGGGTGCGTGCCCGCTCTTCGCCGAGCTCCGCAACTATGTCTGTGTAGAGCGATGGGGTGCCCAGCAAGGCCAGCCCCGGCTGCCGGCGAATCGCCCCACCGGCGGCGTCTGCTGCCTCCAGGACGACGACATGCAAGTCCTCGTCCGCCAGGGTAGACGCGATCAGGGCACCGGTCAGTCCCGCCCCGACCACGATGACGTCATAGGGACCTGAAGTGGCCATGGACAAGCTCCTCTCAGCTAGCGTGGTGGGGCGATGACGAGCTCTGCCTCATCGAAGAACGCCGCGTTGTTGATGTGAGGCCAGGAGGGCTCTGCGAAGAAACAGAGTGTCACGCGGCCCAGCGCTGCCTCCCCCGGCTCTCGGTCCTTCTCGTCTTCGGCCTCGGTCGTCGGGTCCGGATAGGCCGGCACAATCACGCTTGGCGAGGAGAGGACGACCGTTCCGTGATCCTGGTTGATCCGCATCTCCTGTCCCCACCGCGCGTCGTAGCAGTGTCCGGCGCCGGTCGGATCCACGCCGGCCTTGACGATCAGCGAGTCCAGCGATGAGTATGCCTTGGCCTTGATCTGGAAGGTCGCGCGGCTCCCCGCTGTGACCGTCACCGTCTGGTGAACCCACGTGCGGAACTTGAGCCAGCGGATCGTCTCGATCTTGAGCGTGCTCCCGTTGATCTGACGCTGGGGGTCGTCGGCAGGGAAGAACATCGGTTCTGCGTACGAGTTTTCCGAGTCGTATTCCGAGTCCGGTCGGTAGTTGACGTAGGCATCCCACGTCCACCCGGGGATGCGGTTGGGCATGAGGAAGTCAAACCCCCCGCCGTTGAGCGGGACCTCGGTTGGCGGCAGCTGGGTGGGGGTTGGCGTCGTCGTCGCCGTGGGCATCGGCGTGGACGTTGGCGTCGGTGTGTTGGTTTCGCGCGCGTGGAGGGTGGGGCGCGGCGTGGTGGTTGGTGTGGGCGTCCATGTCGCTGCCGGATCGTCCGATGGAGACGCGCCGGTCGGGGTAGACAGCACCTCCGTGGGCCCACGGCTCGAGGTGATGACGACCACTGCCATGCCGCCTATGACCACGAAGTTGAGGACCGCGAGTACGATGAGTATGGTCTTCTGGGCCTTGCTTAGGGTGCGCATGGGTTGTCCTCGGCACTGCGAACGACGTGCGGATCTGGCGTCTTCAACGCCGTTATTGCTGCCTACTCGAGTGCGGCAAGAGACCTTGCCTCAATGATACTCCAATGTAACGGGCATGACAAGCATCGGTACGCCGTTGCAAGCCGATCTAGCCTGTGGGCTCACGCCCCGTGGTGCAGGAGCCGCCGACCGGCATAGAGCTGGCCACAGCCCGCGTCGATGGCCGATCCACGCCTTTGTCGCATGGTGTGAGGGATACCGTGCTGGTCCAGGACCACGGAGAAGGCGTCCGTGGCCGCCTCCGATGAGGCCCGGCCCTCGAATACCGGCGTCGGGTTCAGCCGGATCAGATTGACGTGGGCCGGCAGGCCATCCAGCCAGTCCACCAGCGCTATGGCCTGTGCCGGGGTGTCGTTGACACCGTCGATCATCACCCACTCTAGCAGAGCGTGGCGGTGTGTGCGCGTTGTGTAGATTCGCAGCGCCTCGTGTAGGTGCGCTAGCGGGTAGGTCTGGTTGATGGGCATCAGCGAGGACCGGATATCGTCCGTCGCTGCGTGGAGCGAGACGGCGAGCTTCACGGGCCTCTTGCGGTGGGCCTCCGCCAGGTGCCGAATGCCCGCCGGTATCCCCACCGTGCTCACCGTGATCCGGCCTGGGGCCAGGCTGAGGCCACGGGGATCGGTCAGGTGCTGCATGGCCGTCATCGTCGCCTCCAGGTTGAGCAGCGGCTCGCCCATCCCCATAAAGACGACGTTGGATACATCCTTTCCCAGGGGAGCCAGCTCGTGTCGAAAGTGCTGCACTTGGGCGGTGATCTCGTCAGGCGTGAGGTGCCGGATGAAGCCCGTCTGACCGGTCGCGCAGAAGCTGCAGTTGCAGGCGCACCCGACCTGTGTGGAGACGCAGACGGTATAGCGATCCCGGTAGCGCAGGAGGACCGTCTCGATGCGGGCCCCATCCGCCAGTTCCAGCAGGTCTTTGCGGGTGTCGCCGTTGGCGCTTACGCGCTGGGTCAACGAGGCTTGGGGCATGTTCTGATGCCAATCACGGTTGCGGTAGAGGGCACGGTTTACCAACGGTATTTTGACTTTTGCAATGAAGCATAGCATAATGTAGGGGCAGGACCAATGATTCTACACGCTTCGAACCGCTTCTCCAGAGGAGGACATTGTGCCTGAGATCTCACTTCAAGCATACGGGAACGAGATTGACCAGCTCATTGAGCAGGCTCGATACCTCGAGGCGCTTGCCCACGCTCGGCACATACTCACCCAACACCCGCGATACGTAGGCGCGTACTATCTTTTGGGCAAAGTATTACTCGAGGTGGACCTCCCCGAGCTCGCCGCCGATGTCTTCCGTCGCGCGCTGAGCGGCGACCCCGAGCACCTGATGGCCCGCATCGGCCTGGGTCTGTCCCACGAACGTGCCAACAACCTCGACGCTTCTATCTGGAACCTGACTCGCGCACTGGAGTTGGACCCCGGCAACAACGAGATCAGCGATGAGCTGCGTCGGATGTATGGACGGCGCGACGGGCTGGAACCTGATTATATCAAGCAGACGCCGGCAGGGCTTGCGCGACTCTACATCCGTGGTGGACGCAACGGGCGTGCCGTGGCGTTGCTCCGTGGCCTGCTGGACGCGGAGCCGGCTCGCCCCGACCTCATGACCTCGTTGGCTGAGGCCCACTGGCGTAACGGACAGATCGTCCAGGCTTCGGACCTGTGCCAGGAAATCCTGGACAAGATGCCCTACAACTGCAAGGCGAACCTGCTCCTGGGAACGCTGTGGGTGAATAGCGATCAGGAGGAGGGCTGGACCTATCTGCAGCGGGCGCAAGAGGTGGATCCCGAGAACGCTGTTGCCGCGACCCTATTCGGGTCCGAGTCGCTCCTGGAGCCACAGGCGACGGAGGTGGAGCGCCTAGTCTATGATCCCGACGCCGTCGCTGTCGATCAGGAGAGCAGTTGGTTCAAGCGACTGGAGGCCGCGTCGGTCAGCGTGGGGCTGTCTGAGGCGCCGCCAGAGATGACCGAGTCCGAGATGCGGTTGGTGGATATCACAGCCGGTCTGGAGTCGCAGATTGAGATACCCGACTGGCTCAAGGAGCTGGGCGGATCAGATGAAGACGCCGAGCCGGGCACGCTGGGGTGGATGGCAGAGGCCGGCACCGAGGACGCGGCTGAGGACGCCGCCGAGGAGCCTGCAGAAGAGACTGCCTCGGCCCCCTTTGATGAAGATGATCTTATCATCGAGGAGGCGGGCGAGGAAGCCCCCGACTGGCTACAGGAACTCACGGCTCAGGAGATGTCGTTCGACGTCGATGAGGCCGATGGGGCCCCCGACTGGCTGGTCGAGTTGGTCGATGAGGAAGGCGACGCTGGTGAGGCTGCTCAGCCGATGGTGGACGCCTTTGTGGAGGAGAGCGAAGAGGAGACCGAGGCCGAAGTCGAGGCCGAGGAAGCAACCGTTGAGGATGTGGCCTGGCTGACCGACTTTGCGGCCGATGGTCCCGCGGAAGGCGAAGACTGGCTGGGCGCCCTCCAAGACACTGTCGCTGACGCGGGTGATGCCGAGGCCCCCGGTGAGCCGACCGCGGCGTCTGATGGCGCCGCAGTATCTGAGGAGATGCCCGACGCGATCCCTGATTGGCTGAGCGCTCTCGAGCCTACGGGTGAGGCACAACCGGCGGAGGGCGAAGCGTCCGCCGAGCTGCCGGACTGGATCGCGGGTCTGGCCCCCGAGCCCACGGAGGAAGCGGAGGTCGCGGAGGCCAGCGAGCCGCCGGCGGTACTGGAGGCCGTGACCCCCGATGATGTCGAGGTGATCGCGGAGACCGCCGCGGAGCCAGAACCCGCGGACGAGGCAGCCGAGACCGAGGAGCAGGAACCCCTTCCGGACTGGATGGCCGACCTTGTCGCGGACGGGGAGGGTGTGAGCGCTCTATCTGGCGACGCAGCCCCGGACTGGCTGGTGGACTTCACGCCGGCGGAGACAGAGACCGAGGCTCAACCGGTCTCCGAGGATGTGATCGCTGAGTCGGTGGACCAGGAAGAGCCCGAGGCGCCGCTGGAGGCGGAGGGACTGCCCGACTGGTTGGCCGATCTGGGCCCGGAGGAGACCGGCGCCGAGGCCCCAGAGACCGGTGTGAGCGCGGACTGGCTTTCTGAATTGACCGGATCGCTTGAAGCGACTTCAGCGGTGGCCGATGAGGAGCTCACCGTGTTTGCGGCGCCCGATGCACAGGGGATCGTTGAGGATGAAGGGCTGACGGGCGCAGAGGCCCTCAGCTGGCTGGATGATCTCACTGCTGAGAGGGGTGGCGAGCCATCGGTGGACGCCGAGCCCGAGACCGTGGTCGCGGAGCCTGTGACCCCCGAGCCGCCGCCGGCCGATGACGAGACGGTAGAGATGGCGCTGCCGGTTATCGAGACCGTTGAGGACATCGCACCTCCCCTTGCGGAGCCCGATGCCGGGAGCGCGCCTGATGAGCTGATGTCGGGCGACGACGCGCTGGCGTGGCTCGAGAGCCTGGCTGACGGCAAAGAGGATGAGCTGCGAGCGCAGGTCGAGGTGGAGTCCGAGGCCCGCGTGGCCGAGATAATGGGGCGTAAGCCGGTGGTGCTTGAGCCGGAGTCCGTCGAGGAAGCAGCCCCAGTTGAGGAGCCCGAAGCCGTATCCGATACGGAACCGGGGGAGACAGCGGTCGCGCCGGAGCCGGTAGAGGAGGCCGCAGAAGCCGTTGCCGAGATCTTGGAGGAAGCGCCGACCGTGGAGAGCGATCTGCTCTCCGGCGACGACGCGCTGGCGTGGCTCGAGAGTCTGGCTGACGGCAAAGAGGATGAACTGCGAGCGCAGGCGGAGGCGGAGTCCGAGGCCCGGGTTGCCGAGATACTGGGACGCAAACCCGTCGCGCGTGAGCCGGAGCCGGAACCCGAAGCCGCGGAGGTCGCGGATCCTGAGACTGTCATCGAGGAGGCAGCCGTTGCCGAAGCACCGGAGCCCGAGCCGGTTGCCGAGATCGAGCCAGAGTCTGTCGTCGAGGAGACACCCGAAGTTGCCGAGACTGGGGATGTGCCCGTGACACCTGAGCCGGCTGCGGAGACCGCCGTCGAGGCGCCCAGCGAGGAGGGCGACCTGCTGTCGGGCGATGACGCACTCTTGTGGCTACAGAGCCTGACCTCTGGCAAGGAGGAAGAGCTGCGCGCCCAGGCGGAAGCCGAAGCCGAGGTGCGGGTGGATGAGATTCTGGGTCGCCGGCGTCCGGAACCCACGGTGGGTGAGGAACCCGAACCGGATGTTGCTAAACCTGCGACCGTGATCGCTGAGATCCCGGAGGAAGCTGCCGAAGTAGCAGAGCTTGAGCCCGAACAGGCCGCGTCTGAACCCGTTGAGGTCGAGGAAGCGGCACTCGAGGCAGGGTCAGCAGCAGAGCCCGAGGAGCAGGCCCCCGAGTTCTTTGGGTGGTCCTCCTTTGGGGATGAACCGGTCGATGTCTCGCCTCAGGTCGATGAGCCGGTGCCGGAGCCCGTTGCCGAGGCTCCTGAAGTAGCACCCGAGCCCGAACCGGCACCGGATGCCGGCGAGGATGCGATGACATGGCTGTCTGAGCTGTCTCCGGAGAAGGCTGCCGAGCTGGAGTCGCAGTTGGCGCCGGAAGGTGCTGCTGAGCCCGCTCAGGGCGAGGACGGCTACTTCGGCTGGTCCTCGTTCAGCGGGCAGCCGGAAGAAGTGGCAGCCGCGCCCGAGCCGGAACCGGTCGAGTTCGAGGTTGTTGTCGAACCCGAACCCGAGCCCGTTGCTGCGACCCCCGTCGAGCAGGTCGCTGAGGCACCTGTGGCAGTTGTCGAGGAAGCGGTGATGGAGGCGGTAGAGGCTGCCGAGCCTGAGCCGGAGGTCGTAGAGGCTGTGGTCGAGGTCGTTGAGGAGATCGAGCCGGGGGCGGACACCGCCCCTGCGGAGACCGCCCCTGCAGAGATCGATGAACTGGAGGAGATGCGCGCGCACCTGAAGCGCAAGCGATCGGACCACGCGACGCGCCTGGTCCTAGCCCGCGCGCTCTGGCAAGCGGGCGAAATCCAGGAGTCGATGCAGCACTATGGCCGGCTGATCAAGGCCGGGAGCCAGTCGGATGAGGTGATGGTCGATCTGGAGGCGTATGTGGCCTCGGGTCCGTCGAGCTCCAGTGTAATGCGGACGCTCGGTGATGCGCACATGAAGACCGGGGATCTGGAGAAGGCGTTGGAGATCTACAATAGCGCGATGAACATGCTCTAGATTCCGTCTGGGGATACAGCAAGAGGGCCTCGTAGAGGCCCTCTTGCTGTATCCAGGGAAAGGCTAGAACATCACGTCCTCGTCAGCCCGCTTGTAGAAGACGATCTCGTCGGGACTGAACCAGTAGGCAATCTCCTGCGCGGCCTCCTCGACATTGCCCGAGGCGTGGATCAGGTTCTTGGTCGAACGCTTCTCCAGGCTGGAGACGGTGTTCGAGTCGATGGAGTAGTCCCCACGGATTGTGCCGGGTTCGGCACGTGCGGGGATGGTGAACCCGATCAGCCGGCGGATTGCCGTGATCGCGTGGACGCCCTCGAGCACCATGGCCAAGACGGGGCCGGAGGAGACATACTCTACGAGCCAGCTGTGCACCATCGAGCCGATCTCAAAGGGCTCACTTGTTCCCAGGACCTCGTTGACATCCATCCCGAACTGCTCGAATGAGTCCAGGGTCTTCTGGCCCATCCCGGCGATCCACTCATCGGGCCCCGAGTAGTGCCCTGCTGCCATCTCAGGTGTGGGGTGTAGCATTTTCATCGCCACGATCTTGAGCCCTGCGCGCTCGAAGCGTCCGATGATCTCCCCGACGAGCCCGCGCGCGACGGCATCTGGCTTCAGAATCACCAGACTCCGTTCCTGTCTTATCGACGCTGCATCCATTAAGTGCCTCCTCTTCTAGTCTCATAGCACAAGCTGAAGCCGTTCAACGGCTTCAGCTTGTGCGACTGTAAGATCCCCGGCAGATATGGCTAGCCGAACTTATAGGCGACGCCAAAGCCGCCGCGAGGCAAGACCCAGCCGATGTTGGTGTACGGGCAAGCCACGCGACAGCTCCCACACTCGACACAGCTCTGATGAGCTACCTGAATCCTGCCATCACTGCCCAACGTGTACACGCCGACCGGGCAGAAGTAGAGACACGGCTTGTGCTCGCATCGCGTGCAGATGTCGTGCTCCTTGATCCAGAGGTGGGCCTCTTCCTCGTCGATGAAGTACTTGAGCGTCATCAGCAGGTCGTCGACGTAGACATCGGGAAGCGATGCCTTCAGGTCTTCCGACATCTGCTTGGGTTCAAACGCGTCTCCGGTTTTCATTGCCATAGTCTCACCATCCCAGCACTGAGCGCGCCATCGAGATGATGTCGCCGGTAGCCTTGATCAGAGAACGACGGTCCGTCAGCCCGCCTAGCATGCCCTTGAAGAGTTCCTTCTTTGGCTTGCCGTAGGCCGTGAAGAACTGTCCGATGGCGTCGTTCACGAAGTTTGGATAGACGTCCATGAACTGCGGGTGGGTCTCTAGGAAGCGGGAGAAGCCGCGGTACTGCTTCAGGTCCTTGAGGATAAACCCTTCCTTGAGTCGATCCTCATACCGAGATGTCACCCTCTGGCTGAAGTCCCCCCGGCTGTGTGCTTCGATAGCCGTCTCCGCTGCCAGCTTCCCGGCGATGATGGCCATGTTTGTGCCCTCCCAGTGAAGGGCGTTCACCATCGCGGCTGCGTCGCCGGCGATCATAGCGCCATCGGTGTAGAGTTTGGGCATCGCGCTGTAGCCCCCCTCTGGGATGAGGTGGGCACCATACTCCAGGAGTTGGCCGCCCTCCACCAAGGGGGCGATGGCGGGATGCTGGAGATAGCGCTGCAGAATGTCGTAGGGTCTGAGACGATACTCGGCAAGGACATCGAGCATCACCCCTAGCCCCACCGAGATGCTGCCCTTGTTGGTGTAGACAAACCCCATCCCCGGCAGACCTAGGGAGACATCCCCCAACACTGAGACGGCGAGCCCTTGATCCTCGCCGGAGAAGCCAAAGCGGCTGTTGATGATCTTGGGATCTAGCGCGATCACCTGCTTGAAGGCCAGGGCCATCTGTGCAGGTTCCAGATCGCGGTCGATCAGACCGAGTTTCTGCGTGAGTAGGTTGTTGACACCCTCGCAGACGATAACAACCGGGGCATAGACCTCGCCCTTGGGGCGGTCGGTGATGACGCCCAACACTGCTCCGTCTTCTCCGCGGATGAAATCGACCACAGTAGTCTTCGGGATGAGGAAGGCCCCCGCTTCCCGAGCCTGCTCAGCCCACCATTCGTCGAACTTGGCACGCAGCGTGATATAGGCATCAACAGGGTCCGTGTCCAGGGCGCCGCCCTGGACGGTCATACGGGTAAGTCCCGTCTCCGACAAGAACCAGAAGCCTGCCTCGGTGACCGGGCGTTCGAAGGGTGGCTTGCGCTCCTTGTAGTCCGGCAACACGTCGGCGATTGCGTGTGTGTAGATGGCGCCGCCGAAGTAGTTCTTGGCCCCCGGCTTGCCTCCCCGCTCGATCAGGGCCACATTCAGGCCTTCTCTGGCCATCACCATCGCCGCGGCTGACCCGGCAAGCCCAGCCCCTACGACGACTGCGTCGAATTCGATGCGTTCGTTGCTCATGCGCGCGCCTCCTTGCGGGTGTTGATCTCCGCAATCATCGCCGGGATCACTTCGAAGAGATCACCCACGATCCCCACGTCAGCGACCTCGAAGATGGGCGCATTGGGATCGGTGTTGATGGCAATGATGAAGTCGGAGTTCTGCATGCCCACTTTGTGCTGCAGCGCCCCGGAGACACCCGCGGCGATATAGACCCTGGGTCTGACCGTCTTGCCCGACTGGCCAACCTGGTGCGAGTAGTCTATCCATCCGGCATCCACGCATGGCCTGGATGAGCCGACCACGCCGCCCATTGCTTCGGCTAGCGACTCGATCAGTGTGAAGCCCTCCGGTCCGCCTATGCCGCGGCCTCCCGTGACGATCACATCACTGTACTCAATGTCGACCGTGTCCTCTTTCCCCTGGATGAACTCCAGGATACTGCACCGTGCGCCTTCCTCCGTCGTGCCGATCTCCTCTTCGACGATCGTCCCCTTGGCATCTGCTTGGTAGGGCGGCGCAGGAAACACCCGAGGGCGAACGCTCGACATCTGCGGCTGATGGCGCCGGCAGACGATCGTGGCCATGATGTTGCCGCCCCACGCAGGTCGGGTGGCCAGGAGCAGCTTCTTGGTTGCCCCTTTGGCCTCACCCATCTCCAGTTGCGTGCAGTCCGCGGTCAGGCCCGTGCGCAGCGACGTGGCCACGGCACCCGCAAGGTCGCGGCCCAGCGTGGTAGCGCCGATCAGGAATACCTCAGGCTTGTGTTTCTGTGCCAGGGCCGCGATGCTCTGGTAGTAGGGGCAGTTGCGATAGTGCTCGAGCACCGGATCGTCCATCAGGTAGACGTTGTCGGCGCCGTACTTGATGGCTTCCTCCGCGATGCCGCGCACATCTGATCCCAGGAGCACGCCCTCGACGATCACCTCATCACCGGCTTCAGCCGCCTCGTCCTGGACTTGTGCCGCCAGAGTCCGGGCGACCCCAATCAATTCCCAGGAAACGGGATGAGCCTCGCCCTGTTCCTGCTCGATGTAGACCCAGAAGCGTCGTGCCGTCATGCTGTACCTCCCAGCATCTCGCTGAGGACACCCGCTTCTTCAGCCTTGGCAAAGGTGAGATCCAGCGCTGCCTGTGCGCCTACCTCGCGAGCGTTGACCTTCTCGCCCGCCTCGGGAAGCGGCGGGGTGCCCATCTTGAACACGACAGTGGGGGAGCCCCTGACACCAATCTGGCCTGTGTCGAACTCGACGGGGCCTGCCTCGGTCCAGACCTCGGGCTCGTACTTGAGGGACGCAATGAGATCGGGCAGAGGCGCATAGGGTATGTCGGCGATCTCCTTCTCGCAGGTCAGAAGGGCCGGCAGGGGCACTTCGACTACCTCTGTCCAGCGCTCGGTCTTGCGCTCGATGACGACAGTGTCATCGTCGAGGTCGACCGCACGGATATTCACCGCGTAGGTCACAATGGGGAGGTCCATCCGGACCGCAACGCCCGGCCCCACCTGAGCGGTGTCGCCGTCGATCGCCTGCTTTCCGAAGAAGACGAGGTCAATGGGATCCTCGGCGTGCACGGCCTTGATCACCTCAGCCAGCACGTAGGACGTCGCCAGCGTGTCAGCGCCGGCCAGTTTGCGGCTCGAGACCAGGATGCCCCGGTCGGCACCCATCTCGATGGCCTCACGAATCGTGGCCGTGAACGATGGCGGACCCATTGATAGGACGGTGATTCGTCCGTTGAGCTTGTGCTTCCACTCCACAGCAGCCGCCAGTGCGTGAGCATCGTACGGGTTCATAATCGCCGGTACGCCCTCGCGCACGAGATTCCCGGTCTCGGGATCGATGCGGATGTTGGTGGTGTCTGGCACCTGCTTGACAGCGACAAGTGCGTGGAACAAACTACACCTCCTGGATGAATGAATGGTTCGTGTTCAGGAATCCGTTGTCAGCAAACGAGACGCACGCACCTGTCGTTCGTCTCCAGCAGCCGCTCTAGAGATAGCCCAGAGCCTTTGCTTCTACCGTCAGGCCATCGCGGAATGTCGGGTGTGCGATGTTGACGAGCGCCTTGACGCGCTCGCGCACGGTCTTCCCATAGAGATCCGCGGCCCCAAACTCGGTCACAACCCAGTGCACGTGGTTGCGCGTGGTCACGACACCGGCGCCTTCCTTCAGCATCGGGGTGATCCGCGTCATTGTACCGCCCTTTGCCGTGCTGGGGAGGGCAACAATGGGCACGCCTCCCTCAGACCGGGAGGCACCATAGATGAAGTCCAGCTGTCCTCCCACCCCGCTGTATAGTTTCGGCCCGATGCTGTCGGCGCAGACCTGCCCTGTGAGATCCACCTCGATAGCGCCGTTTATCGCGACCTGTCGGTAATTCTGACCGACGATGCATGGGTCGTTGACGTACTCGGTCGGGTGGAGCTCGACAAGCTCGTTGTGGTCCAGCCACTGATACAGATCGCGGGATCCCAGCACGAATCCCGCCGTGATCTTGCCGGGGTGGAGCGTCTTCCGGGCACCGGTGATGACGCCCTTCTCGACCAGGCGCATCACGCCGTCGGAGAAGAGCTCGGTGTGGATGCCCAGGTCCTTCTTGCCCTCCAGGTACTGAAGGACCGAATCCGGGACCGCACCGATGCCCATCTGCAGCGTTGCGCCGTCAGGGATCAGCTCCGCGATGTGTCTGGCGATCCCTTCAACAACCGGATCTGGCTCCCCACTGCCCATGGCGAACTCGTCCAGCGGGGCATCGACCTCGACGATATGGTCAAGGTCCGACACGTGGATCAGTGTATCGCCCAGGATGTAGGGCATCTGGGCGTTGACCTGGGCCACAACGCACTTGGCGGCTTGCGCCGGCGTCTTGGTCAGGCCCGTCTCAATGCTAAAGGAGCAGTAGCCGTCGTCGTCCGGGGGTGAGGTGTGGATCAGCGCCACGTCAATGGGCAGTGCCTGCTTGAACAGGAGCGGGAACTCCGACAGGAGCACCGGTGTGTAGTCCGCCCGGCCCTGCCAGATCGCCTTGCGGGTGTTGTGCCCGATGAACATCACGTTGGCCCGCAGGTGTCCCGCCAACTCCGGGGCGTTCCACGGCGCGGGCCCCACGGAGAGCGTCTGCGCGAGCTCCACGTTTTCCACTTGGGGGCCATGCCTGACGAGCGCGTCAGTCAGCGCCCTGGGGACGCTGCAATTTCCGGTCATAAAGACCCGGTCCCCGCTATGCACTGTCTGGGCGATAGCTGTGTCGGCGGTGGTCAGTTTCTGTGAGTAGAGCGTCTGCCAGTCCATAGGGGGTATCCTGTCGGTGTGAGCTAGATGATGCCGTGGGAGATGGGGGTTTGGGTCTTTGCCGGACTAGGCCATCCGGGCGACGCCGTTGTCGGCCCGTGTCACGTAGACGGTGGGCGCCTTGTCGTGCTTGGACATATAGACCTCTGTCAGATGGGCCTCGACATCGGGGACCGCATCCTCGGCCACGACCGCGATGATGCAGCCGCCAAAGCCCGCGCCGGTCAGCCTTGCGCCGTAGCACCCATCGACCTCGGCAGCGGCCGCCACCAATGTGTCGAGCTCGGGAATACTGACCTCGTAGTCGTCGCGCAAGCTGCGGTGGCCCTCGAGCAGCGCCTGTCCCACCGCTTCGATGCGGCCCTCATAAAGGTCTCGGGAGACCTGCAGCACCCGCGCGTCCTCGGTCACGACGTGACGTGCGCGCCGGTAGACGATATCCGGCAGATCGGCCCTGTACTGCTCGAGCTGCTCCGGCGGCACATCGCGCAGCGCGGTGACGCCGGGCAGGTGCGCCTGCAGGATGCTCACGGCCTGTTCGCATTGGCTTCGGCGTACGTTGTACTCGGAGCCCGAGAGCGCGCGCCGGACCATGCTGTTGGCCACCACGATGGCGATGCCTTTGGGCATGTTGAAGTACGCGCGCTCGAGTGTGCGGGAGTCCAGCATCATCGCGTGGCCGGCCTTGCCGCACGCGCTGATCATCTGGTCCATGATCCCGCAGTTCACGCCGACGTATTGATTTTCGGCCTTCTGGCACAGGAGCGCCAGATCCGAGAGCTTCATCTCGAACCCGCTGAGCTGCATCCATGCGAAGGCGAAGGCGACCTCGATCGCAGCCGATGAGGAAAGCCCGGCGCCCACGGGGACGTCCGATGTGAGCACCGCGTTGATGCCCACCGGCTTCTGGCCATCCTCTATGAGCGCCCAGACGACGCCCTTGGGATAGTCAGCCCAGCCGCCGCTCGATGATGGCACTCTGTTTGTGGGGAAGGTCTGTTCGTCGTTGCGCATATCCACCGCGCGCACCTTCGCCCAGCCGTCACCGCTGGGCGCGACGGCGAGCCAGGCGGCTCGATCCACCGCGACCGGCAGCACGAACCCGTCGTTGTAGTCGGTGTGCTCGCCGATGAGATTGACTCGCCCCGGCGCACGCACGATGAGGGACGGCTCGGTCTGGAAACGAGCGTAGAAGGCGTCGCGGACTTTCTTCTGCAGTGGGTTGACTGACATTGATACCTCCCGGATTCAGGGTGGAATTATAGCCTCAACCGATCGACCGGACTAGTCGTGTGACCTTGCTTGCGCCGCCGCAGGCCCTATGTCTCGTCGAGATCGACGAGGATGCCGTTCTTCAGGAGAACCCGGCAAGCCTGCGCACGATCCTGGACGCGAAGCGTGGCGATGGTGGGTGCCATACGATGGACGGTCAGCGCCGTGATCTCCGGCTCGTCCAAGGTAGCGGGATCAGCAACGCGGAGGAGCCAGTGCTGCCCCAGCCGCGCCGGTGATCTCTCACCGTAGGCGCGACGAACGGCCGCCTGCAGATGGGCCGGCAACACCTTACTCCCCGTGGCCTCCGTAAGGAAGGCGATGATCCGAGCCAGCGGGATTCGCTGCTGCTTGGCCCGCCGCAACGAGGTCGGCGAGAGCCTGTAGTGGACGGCTTCGGCCAGGGGGGTGTCCAGCGCGTCCGCGATGCGACTCAGTTGGAACCGCTCGTATCTCCGCCGCCTCGGCACGCTCAGCACGGCGCCCTCGTGCAGTTGCACCCGGTCGGGCTCCGGGAAGGTCGGTGGCGGCGCGTCCTGCATAGTCGCGGCCGCGGCCTCCGTCAAGCGGAACGCTGTCGTTTCCCCCCCCGCAGCGTTGCTGCCAAGATCGAGGAGCCCCAGCCAGTGCAAGGGGCCCGTGATCGTGTGACGGATCAGTGCGCCCTCGATCTCATCCCACGCCGTGAAGCCCCGTAGCGGGACCTCCGAGTCCGCGGCCCGTGGTGCCCACGTTTCATAGTCGCCATCGCGTCGCAGGAAGAAGGTGGCGTGCTCCTTCACGTATGCCACAAAGCTCTCGATGTCGTAGGCAGTGTTGGCAAGACAATGCCCGAGCAAGTTCGCGATGCCCTGGCGTGGCGGCTCGGGGTGTCCGGGCCATCCCAGAGCCGGATCGGGCCGCAGCGAAGACACGTGGGCGAGGTCGTCCCACGCCTTGCTGGTCAGCCACGCTTCGGCCAATGAGGTCCACTGGGTCCAGGGGTCCGCCTGGAGCCAGGCGAGCATCGCTTTGGCCACGGGCCGAACCTGGCCATCGGCGTCGCGCCGCAGCCATCCCTGCTCCAACGAGAGCGCCACCAGGAGTCGCCGGCGCTCGTCAAGATTGCTCAGGTCCAGCGGGCCGCCTGAGGCGCGCTGAACATCGGCCCACACGTCGACCAGATTGTCGGCCAACGTGTCCTCGACGGCTGTCCAGGTCGCGGAGGACGAAGCGGGCGCGAGATCCGGGATGTCCAGTGGGCTGGGGGCCGGCGCGTAGAGCCGCAGGTCTTCGGGCACAAAGGCGATCTCGACGGGGTGCCCTTCCCAGTCATCGAAGGCCCGCTGTACCAACCCAAGGTGCCACAATGCCTCGGCTGCGGAGGCGGGCGCTCGCCAGAGCTCCTCCCGTTCCACGCGACCCGGACCGAGGACGCGGACCTCGCCGGCTCGATGGACGAAGACTGCCCAGGGGACGGCGCCGTCGTGTCGCAGCAGGTCGTCGAGGGCGGTTCTCTGACCCGGTGTGAGCTGATCCAACACGCGCGTGACTGCCTCGTTGGATGCCATGCCCGTCATTAGTTCGGCTGCCATGTCGGGCTTGCGGGTGGCTGCCAGATCGACGCCCCATTGGCGCGCGATCACACGGAGTCGGGCGGGGTCGCTGTCCAGCAGTGTCTGGTAGAGAGTTCTCAGGGCCATGTATCGTGGGTCCATGGTCATTATAGGTCTCCTACACCCTCCGGCAACTGATGGCTATTTGTCACTGTAGGTAGGGTCATTCATCCACTTGCTGGCGTGCATCGGCGTACCTATAATCTCCGCGTGGCAAGCATAGTTGATTGCTCGATGCGGTCTCACCGTACCCCAGGCAATGGCTCCCCGCCCGCCTCTTCGACACTGTGGAACCCTGACAGGAGGGGTTGATGAAGGTATTGCTCTCCGGTAATGAGGCCATCGCCCTGGGTGCTTGGGAGGCCGGCGTTCAGTATGCCTCCGCGTATCCCGGCACCCCCTCGACCGAGGTGATGGAGCGCTTTGCGCGGTACCCGGGCGTACGTGCGGAGTGGGCCGCCAATGAGAAGGTGGCGCTTGACAACGCCATCGGCGCCTGCTTTGGCGGCGCGCGCGTTCTGGCTGCCATGAAGCACGTCGGCGTCAACGTCGCGGCGGATAGCCTGATGTCGGTCTCGTACACCGGGGTGCCAGGTGCCTTTGTCCTGGTCACCGCGGACGATCCCAGCGCGACCTCGTCTCAGAACGAGCAGGACAGCCGGCGGTACGCGCAGCTGGCCAAGTTCCCGTGCCTGGATCCCTCCGACAGCGAGGACGCGCGTAAGTTCGCAGGCATCGCCATAGCCCTGAGTGATCGGTTCGAGACCCCCGTGATGCTGCGCTCGACGACGCGGTTGTCGCACTCCAAGTCGGCTGTCGAGTCGCCCGCACCGGCGGCCCGGGAGTTTGAGGGGCTGCCGAAGTACGACCGCACCGTCTCCATCGCCCGCGCGATCCTGCCGGCGGTCGCCCGACGGCGCCATCCGGAGATCGAGCAGCGACTGCGAGACGTTGCGGATTGGGCATCGACGGAGGGCTTTGTCCAGGGGCTCAACCATGTCGAGATGCGCGACACCTCCGTGGGCATCGTCACGACCGGGATGGCCTACCAATACGTGCGTGAACTGTTGCCGGACAGGTCGATTCTCAAGCTGGGCATGTCCTATCCGATCCCGCTGGAGAAGGTCCGCGAGTTCGCGGACGGGGTTGACCGGCTCGTCGTCGTCGAGGAGCTGGAGCCGATCATCGAGGAGCAGCTCGTCAACGCCGGCATCGAGGTTGCCCACGGCAAGGATGTCTTCCCCATCTGTGGCGAGCTCACCCCCGCGGTCGTGCGAGCGGGGGCCGTCGCGGCCGGATTGCTGGATGTCGTCTCAATGCCGGACAATGTTCCCTTGGATATCGAGGTCCCGGAGCGTCTGCCCGCGCTTTGCCCCGGCTGTCCGCACCGGGCCTTCTTCTACAACGTGCGCCGCTACAAGCGCAAGGCCATCGTCGCCGGTGACATCGGCTGCTACTCGATGGGCGCGCTCCCGCCCTTCGAAGCGGTCGACATGCTCATCTCGATGGGAGCCAGTATCGGCATGGCCCACGGCTTCAACCGTGCGGGTGGGCAGGAGTCGGCCATCGCCGTCATCGGCGACAGCACCTTCTTCCACTCCGGCATCCCGCCGCTCGCTTCTGCAGTCTACAACAAGGCGAACATCGCGGTGGTCGTGCTGGACAATCGCATCACGGCGATGACGGGCCAACAGGAGCACCCCGGCACCGGCATCACGCTGCAGGGCAAGGCCGGCGAGCACATTGACATTGCGGGTGTCGCGAGATCGCTGGGCGTCGACTTTGTCGAGGAGGTGAACGCTTGGGACGTGGACGCCGTCAACAGCATCCTCCGCAAGGCGATGGCCCACGAGGACGGCCCCGCGATGGTCATCGTCCGTGGCGCCTGTGTCTTCACGCCCTACTTCAAGCACCAACCCATCATGCACGTCGACCCTGACAAGTGCGTCACGTGCGGCATGTGTTTTAACGTCGGCTGTCCCGCCATCGTCCGCAGCGACGAAATCTACGAGACGAGTGGCAAGCGCAAGACAGCCATCGATCCTCTGCTCTGTACCGGCTGCTCCGTCTGCTCGCAGGTGTGCCCTGTTCAGGCGATAGGGAGGGCGGAATGACCGAGATCGAACGCGTCAATATCCTCGTCGTCGGTGTAGGTGGACAAGGTATCATCACCGCGTCGGACATTGCTGCCCAAGTCGGACTCGACCTTGGCCTCGATGCCAAGAAGTCGGAGGTCCACGGCTTTGCACAACGCGGCGGCGTGGTCGAGAGCCACATCCGCTGGGCGCCCTCGGTCGGATCCCCGACCTGCGAGAAGGGCTATGTGGACGTGCTGGTGGCCTTCGAGCTCGTGGAGGCCGCCCGCTGGGCGGACTGGCTGAAGCCCGACTGCATCGTCCTGGTCAACCACCAACGGCTCGACCCTATGTCGGTCAACCTGGGGAAGGCCACCTATCCCGACGAAGACGAGCTACTGGCTGCCCTACGCGCGCGCGCCGCACGCGTTGTCGTCGTCGATGCGCTGCCCCTCGCCGAACAGGCCGGTAATCCGCGCACCATGAACACCATCATGCTGGCGGCCCTCTCCTCGGTGCTGGACACCGACCCTGAGGTCTGGCGCAAAGCCATTCTTCGTCGCGTCCCCCAGAGGTACGCTGACGTCAACGAAGTCGCCTTCGCCCTCGGTCGCGAGGTGGCGGCGAGCTGACTCGTAGCTGTGATGGTCTCTTGGAGTGATCCGACAGACCTACATATGGGGCGGGAGCCGGGTCGGTCTGCCGACACGTAGCCCTGGGTCTTCAGCCTAGGGCGAGCCCTGAGTGCCGGCTCTCTTTCATCCTGACCGTGAGATCCGTGTCCGTTGCCCTGGGACACCCTACCGTGACGCCCGCTGCTCCCTAAGCGCCTGCCTCTCTCCCTCCGACAGAAACGCCGCCGCCAACCCATCGTGCTGCACCTGTCGTATCTGCTCGCGCGCCAGCCCAACCGCCGGCGCCGCAACCCGATACTCGTGCGGTAGATCGATCCCGCTCACAGCCGGATCATCCGTGTTCAGAGTCACCCTGATCCCTTGCGCCAGATACGTCGCGACGGGATGGTCGGCGTAGTCCGGCACCGCGCTGATCTGCACGTTGCTGGTGGGACAGACCTCCAAGCTGATGCTGCGTTCCGCCAGCAGGTCCATCACCGCCGGGTCCTCGATCGCGTGGAGCCCGTGACCAATCCGCGTTGCACCCAACTGCTCGACGGCGACGCGAATGTTCTCCGGTCCTGCCGCCTCGCCCGCGTGTGCCGTGATCTGCCAACCCAACTCGTGCCCCTTGCGGAAGTGCTCGACGAAGAGCGCCGCCGGCCACGCGGCCTCGTCCCCCGCGACATCCAGCGCCGTGATCGACTCACGGTGGGCTGCCAGCGCCTCGAGCTCTTCCCAGCACGCCTCGATACCGTACGTGCGGCTAAGGATGCCGATCAACTTCGCCCCGATACCGGTGTCCCTGCTCGCCGTCGCGACGCCATCCGCGACCGCCGCGACCACGTCTGCGGCGTCCAGCCCGCCCGGGCTCGCCATATAGCGCGGGCTGAAGCGCACCTCGATGTAATCGATTCCCTCCGCCGCCGCATCCTCGACGCACTCGTGCGCCACGCGACGGCACGCGTCCAAGTCCGCCAGAACGCTAACACTCAGATCGATCTTCGGGATGAAGGCCATCAACCCCGGCTGGTGAACCATCGCCTGCACGTGCGGCCTCAACGTCTCAAGCGTGTCCCCTGGCAGTTGCACGCCGTGCTTCTCCCCCAGCTCCAGGACCGTCTCCAGCCGCAGGCTCCCCTCCAGGTGCCGGTGCAACTCCACCAGCGGTAGCCCCGCATCAATGTTGTCGTGATCTGCCATCTTTCGTCCTCGCTAGGCCGCTGCCATCAACATCCCTGACGCTTTCCGAATCCGGAACTCCCCCTTCACCTCGATGTGCGCCATGATCGTTCGCCGAATCGCCGCCCACTGGTTCGGCTCCAGCGTGCAGCCGACCATCGTGTTCGACGAGCGGATGTAGTCGACGACCGGTTGGACCTCGGTGACCGCGAGATCATCCGCATAGTCCTCGCGGGCTACATCCGAGAAGACTGCCCCGAGCTGTTCCCCGCCGTTCTCCAAAGTGAACACGTGCGAGACCTTGCGCGTCCGCTCGTGGATGTCCGGGACGAAGGGCTCGATCAGATTCCACATCTCTCTCATATGGTTCTCGCCGATCGTGGTGGCGAACACCGTCCCGCCGGGTCTGAGCACCCGTCGCATCTCCTGAAGTGCTA
>Ga0180436_10000251_pt1 | contig 57045 bp, 59 predicted proteins | sample SS_ome_2_FD_132434 | JGI IMG/M metagenome (GOLD analysis project Ga0180436, IMG submission 132434) | Hypersaline lake sediment archaeal communities from the Salton Sea, California, USA - SS_3_S_2 metaG | ecosystem: Environmental > Aquatic > Non-marine Saline and Alkaline > Hypersaline >...
GGGTCGGCGACCATCTGGGCGATGCCGGGCAGGCGAGTCCACACCTGCCACATGCCCGCTACCGCAGGCGCTTCGGTTGCCCAGCGATGCTCTTCGAGCAGATCGGCGAGCGGTGCCCACTGTGCCAGCTCCTCTCTGATCGCTGCAACCCACTCGCCCCGCACCCGTGCCCGGCGCTCCAGCGAGCGAAAGGCGCCGATGGTGAGGCCAACCCTGGCGCCGAGCAGGACTCGGCGGAGAGCCTGCTCGGCGGCGATGGGGCCATCACAGCCGGTCGCAGCAACGGCCAGATCGAGAAGGAAGCGAACCGCAGGCTGATCAGTAAGCCGGCTTCCCGGAAGGTCGTGCGGGATGTGGCGGCGTTCTAGCGCTCGGGACAGGTCGGCGAGCAAGCGACGCTTGCTGCGGACAAACACTCCGATCCGGCTATACGCAATGCCCTCGGTCAGATGCAGCCGTTGCGCTTCGGCGGCGATCCACTCCGCTTCTTCTACCTGCTGGTCGAATAGGTAAGCCTCGACGACGCCCTTGCCCTGGGCGGGAGTGACGGCTCCGGTGGCCCCGGGCAGGTCGCCCGTTGTGACGTCGACGGCCGCATCGAGGATGGCTGCCGGGGTGCGGAAGGAAGTTGTGAGCAGCAGCCGCTGCGCCGGTGCCTCGGGAGCGCCGAAGTCGTGCTCAAAGGCTGCAACATTCTCGACGGTTGCCCCGCGGAAGCTGTAGATGGATTGGTACGGGTCGGCCACGGCCAGGATGTGGCCTCTGCGCCGCTGCATTGCCTGCAGCAGCCGCACCTGTGCGGTGGTTGTGTCCTGGTACTCGTCAACCAGAACGTAGCTGTCGTAGCTCGAGGCCGGCACGGCCTCACTTTCGAGGAGACGCACTGCCGACGAGATGAGAGTCCCGTAATCGATTCTGCCCAGGTCACGCAGTGACCGGTCGTAGGTAGCCAAGAAGCCGGGAAGGCCGCTCCAGTCGGCACGATTCAGCGCGGCTAGGTCCTGCGGCGTCAGCATCTGCTCCGAGGCACGGAGGATGAAATCGGTGACCTCGCCCGCAAACGTCCGGGTGCCGAGCAGTTGGGCGAACGCCGGCGACCAGTCCCGCGGTGACTCCTGGCGAAGCAGTTGGTGCACGAGGGAAACCTGCTCGGGGCCGGTGAGGATCTGTGGATTCTCTGCCCATCCGGCCGCATCGGCATGATGCTCGAGCAGCCGTGCCGCATAGGAGTGAAAGGTCGCGATGTCGAGAGCGCCAATCGTTCCCGATGTCCCCGCCCTGATGCGCCGCCGGACCTCGGCAACCCCGCGCCGGGAGAACCCGAGGATCGTGATGGCCCCGGGGCTCACGCCGGTCTCGGTGAGCAGGTGAGTTGCCCGCCGGACCAGGAACTCGGTCTTGCCGGTACCGGGTCCGCCGACTACGAGTTGCGCACCGTCGATTCTTGCGACCGCTTGCGGCCAATCCCCCGGGTCGACGGATATGACACTCACGACGCCGCGATCGTCTCGGGCTGATCGGCAAATGCCGGGCAGATGTCCTGGTATTGACACCAGCTGCACAGGGCGCCCGGACGAGTCGGAAAATCCTCGTTCGTGATGGCGCGATTGATCGCAGACCAGAGGGCTTCGAGCTTGCGCTGGGTGGCGTCGAGCTGCTGATCGGTCACCGGAATCTCATAGACGGTCGGCCCATTGAGGTACATCAGCTTGAGCCGCACCGGAGTCCTGCCGGTGCGCTTGCGGATCAGCAGTGCGTAGATCTTGAGGGCGAAGAAGGCCGGGATCGCATATCGCTCAGGTGGAGCCTTGCCGGTCTTGTAGTCGGTGATGACGATCCCGTCGGGCTCCTCCTCCATCCGGTCGAGAATCCCCCGGATTGTGATATCGCCGAGGTCTTCGAGCATGTCGAGTTCACGATCGAGAGGTTCGAGCTGTCCCGGATCTTCGATCAGGAAGTAGTTGGCGAGGACTTCGAGGCTTTCGATGCCCCACTCTCGCTCGGCTTCGGTGTCCGCGAAGAGATCCGGGTAGTCGCTCTCGCGCAGCTCTACCCAGGCCTTGCGAAAGAGTTCGTAGAGCGTCTCCGGTGTTCGCCGGTCGGCCGGCAGATCAAACAACCACTGCAGAGCAAGATGAGCGGTTGTTCCCCGCGCTTGGTACACCGTTGGGGGAACTTCGATCTTGTCGATTGCCTTGAACTTGAATAGCTGGGGGCAGACCTTGAAGTCGCTGGCGCGGCTCGGCGACAGCGTCTCGAGGGTGGGCGCTGGGGTGGCTGCAGGCTCTTGTTGATCGGTGGTAGTCATCGTTGTTCCGACTATAAGCCGCCGGTGTGACATAAACCACAAGCGTGTAGTTATCCACAGAAACGGCCGCCAGTTCGGTCCCTGGGGAAAACCGCGAAACAAAACCAAAGCACGCGAAAAGCAATCGTCGATCTGGGTTGACGGAACGCCGCAATCCGTCGTACGTTACCGGTCCTCGAGGGCTCCGACCATGGAGGAGCCGATCTTGGCAGGGACGGACCCGGGAAACCGGACCGAACCGGCACCGAGATCATTGGGATGGATACATCCCGCAGCGGGATCACGACCCCGCAGCGACCGGAGGAGCTTCGGCCCCAAAGGAAGCAGACGGTCCGATGAGCTACGGCTCAGCAGACCCGCAGAACGACGGTTCTGCAGCCAGGGCTTCGGCTCCGGCTAACCGGAAGGGCTTTCGGGCCCGGCCGGGGAGGGTTCGCCCTCCACGGAGGGTTCGCCCTCCACAGATTGACCTTTGGGTCAATCACCTCCCAGTGAGGCAGCCGCCGGAACGGCAAGGGTCACGGCCCGGGTCGAACCGGAACGTGCTACACCGGGAGATGGATGGGGCTTCGGTCCCGTCCCGCCGGTGAGATCGGCGGATCCGAGGGTTTCCTCGGGGAACAGGCTTCGGCCCGACCTCGAGAGGGCTGCCGGATCAGGGTCCTTGCGGGCCAGGATTCGAGCGGCAAGCCGTCGGGAACAAAGGTCCCACAGGCTTTCCCCAAGGCGGGGGCTTCGGCACTCGCCGAGGAGAAGGCACGACCGGTTGTCTGGGGATAACACCTCGGGTAGCTGGAAGCGCCGGCAGATGATTCGTCATCTGCAACAGCGGCTGGAAGAGCCCACCCCCTCGGGGGAGGTGCTCGACCAGGTGCGAGGATCCCCGAGAGGGTGGACGCTTCGGCAGAAACTCCCTCGGGGTTTCCTTTTGCCCGGCTAGGCGCAGCCCTCCAGCGGCTCGATCAAAGTCACTACGGCCGACGCATCGGGACCCGATAGCAGTCCCTTGAAACCTTCCTCTGGCGCAGTGAAGGTCCAGATATCGAGATCGATATCGCCTTCGATCGCAACGTTATCTCCCCAGATCGAGCGCAGATCGTCCACCGTCGATCCCAAACCGATACCATCCCCGGTTCGCAACTCCAGCCGGCGTGGGTCTACGCCACCTATGTTCTCCGAGTAGTCGTAGCCGTACGTGTAGGTGTAGAACCAACCACCCAGATCGGACCGGCCTTCATCTACGAAGATGGTCACCAAGCTTCCCCACCCAATAGCCCGCATCGATTCTCCGGGACAAGTGCCAAAGATGTTGGGAACGGAGGGGATCCAATCCGAGTCTTGATCCGGGGCACCAAAGCGAGCTGTCAGATCTGCCACAACCGTATCCGGATCGAGACCGAACAGCACATCGCCAAGGCCGGATTCGTTCAGTTCGACGGTGACGAGAGGTGCCGGATCGATTGTGGTGGTGGGATCGGTGGCAGTCGAGCATGCCCCGATGAGAATCGTGGCAAGCGCAACGGTGGTGAACAATGGGAGGCGCATCGCGAGCTAAGACCCTAGCCCTGGGAATTGCCTTCGTTTCCCAGAGGCATGCCGGTAGCGACCATCTAAGCTGGTTTGCCCAGGAGGGCAATGGACGAGCAAACCAGCGGGACGAGCGACAAGACGGTTGGCGGTCGAGAGCTCGACCTGGTCGGCGGGCGCCGAGAATTCAAGATTGCCGGCATACGAGTGGCCGGCCGACGTCGCCGTCCGTCCGGTGAGGCGGCTCCGCTGCCACGGGATCTTCGCGGCGCCGGTCAACTCTGGCTGCTGGTTGCGGTCTTGAGCATGCTCATCTGGATATGGCTATTCGCCGTACCCGCCTCGACGCAGTGGTGGACAGAGCAGGATTACAAGGTACTCGATTGGTTGGTCGAGCGCAGGAGCGACGCACTCACTTCCGGGGCGGAGGCACTCAATGCCCTTGCGTCCGAGTGGGTTGTCCGGGTGCTCCGCCTGGCCACACTCGCCGCCCTGGTTTTCGTGAAGAGGTGGCGGCATTTCTTTGCCGTACTGATTGCGGTGCTCATCGTCGAAGCGACCGGTGACGTATTGCAGGACGCCATCGGGCGAGCCCGTCCTCTGGTACCAATCCTCACGGACTGGGACGGAGCTGCTCACCCGTCTCGTCCCGTCGGCGCTCTTGCGGTGACCCTGGCTGCGATGGCCTATTCATTGATCCCGCACGGGCGCAACAGGAGGCTGGCTCTGTTTGGTAGCGGCGTCGTAGTGCTCTTCGTTGCGGCTGCTCGGATGTATCTGGGTGTCGATCATCCCAGTGATGGGCTCGTGGCCCTGCTGTTCGCTCCGGCCGTGGCAGTCCTCACCTTCCGCCTTTTTGCCCCCGAGGCAGCCTTCCCAATCACCTGGAGACGCGGGGTTAGTGCTCATCTCGATGTGGGCGGTCGGCGCGGCGAGGCAATCAAGCGAGCGGTCCGCGATCAGATCGGTGTCGAAGTCGTCGATGTCGTCCCCTTCGGGCAGGAGGGATCCGGTGGATCGACGCCGCTCCGCCTGGAGCTCGCTCCCGACGATTCGCATCCGGAGGATTACCTGTTTGCCAAACTGTACAGCCAGACCCATCTGCGATCGGATCGGTGGTACAAGCTCGGTCGGACGATCCTGTACGGCGCCCTCGAGGATGAGCTGCGGTTCACGTCGGTACGACGACTCGTCGAGTACGAGGATTACATCCAACGGGTGATGAGAGATTCCGGGATCCCGTCGGCCGAGCCATTCGGGATCGTTGAGATCACGCCGGAGCGCGAGTACCTGATGGTGAGCCAGTTCCTGTTCGGCTCCGTGGAACTGACCGAAGCCGACGTAGATGTTGCGACGATCGATGACGCGCTCGGTGTCATCCGGAAACTCTGGGACGCCGGGCTCGCTCATCGTGATATCAAACCGGCCAACGTGATGATCAAAGACGGCCGGGTTGTCCTCATCGATGTGGCCTTCGGCACAGTTCGTCCCAGCCCGTGGCGGCAGGCCGTCGACCTTGCCAACATGATGGTGATTCTGGCGTTGCGCACCAGTCCTGAGCTGGTCTACGAACGAGCATTGCTGCAGTTTGACCCCTACGACATCGCCGAGGCATTCGCCGCCACCCGCAGCGTCACCCTGCCTTCACAGTCGCGCAGTTCACTGGCGGCGTTCCGGCGGCAGTATGGAGTCGACATAGTCGCCGAGTTCGCAGAGATGACGCCGGCGGTGGAGCCTATCAGTATCCAGCGATGGAGCACGAGGAGGCTGATACTCACTGCTGCGGCCGCCCTCGTTGTCATGATTCTCTTGGCCCAGATCTTCTCGGAGATCACCGGGGGAGGTGTCCTATGAGTCGGCGAATCGTCTTACAAGCTGCTGTGATCGTCGTGTTCGCAGCCGGCTGCGGCAGGTTGGGGACCGGTCTTCCTGCCTGTGGGGTTTCTCCGCAGAACCCCAGTCCGGCAACCGTGCTTGCAGTGCAGGCCCTGCCGGAGGCCGCGTACTCGCCTTGTCTCAATTCCCTCGAGCTCGACTGGGATGAGGTTGAGTTCTCGGCGAAGAGTGGAATGGTGCGCCTCGAGTTTGTGCGCGGCATCGACAAGTTCCTCGAGGTGGAGCTCACCGGCGCCTGCGACATCGGCGACGCTACCGAGGTCCGTAGCGGCCAAGAGGACGTCACTCGGTATGAGGATGTGCTCGTTGTCGACGAGGAGATTCGGGTTACGATCGTGCCGGACGGCGAGCAACCGCGTACCCATGCTCTATCTCTTGCGGCAAGCCTGAACGGCATGTCGATGGAGGACCGCCCTCTGATCGTGACCGTCGATGTGGAAACCAACCGTCCCGTGAGCGAACGCGTCGATGAGGCGCTGCCGACGAGCGACTTCATCTGGGTGATCAGTGCCCTCGACATCGCCGAGGGCACTCTCGAGATGAGGACGGCCACAGACGGTGAATGGATGCGGGGAATCGAGCTGGATGACGCCCTCGATGAGATGGAAGACACGGTCGAAGACATCCGATATCACGGCAAGTGGTTTCTGGTCTTTGAGGGTGGCTGCATCACGTACGACTTCGATGTGGAAGGGAAGCGAGCCGTTTCGATTGCAAAGGAGGCAGACGCGGCTATCGGCCTCTATACGAACGCAGAGCTGATCGACGCCGCCCGTAACGCTGGCTTCGAACCGGTGGGGCGGTAACGCCGTGAGCGGGCAAGAGCTGCGGGCGCCGCGCCAGGGGATCGACCACCTCGTCTTCGACAACCATCTGTGGGCCGAGCGGATTGCGGTAGCGGCCTGGGTAGTCGCAGGGTGTCTCTTTGCGGCGATGGCTCTCGGTCCGGTGCGCGACGCGATCGAGTCGTTTGATCGATGGTTCTTCGATTTCGTATATCCGATCAAGTGGGGCCCGCTCACCGCCCTGTCGTACACCCTGGCTTTCCTGGGCAGCGCCCTGTTCGTTTGGCCGCTACGTATTGTCGTGACGGCTGTGTTGATTGCTAAGAAACGGTGGGCGGCGCTCGCTGCCTGGCTCGTACCGATTCTCGTCTCCGAGCCCTTGATCGGTTCGCTCAAGGCTGCGTATGGGCGGCCGCGCCCTCCTGAAAGCCTTGTTACTGAGATCACCGGCTCCTTTCCCTCCGGCCATGCCGTCGCTGGAGCGGTGGTGGCACTGTCCCTGGTAATCGTGCTCGTCCCGCGCGGTCCCGCCCGACGCAATCTCGAGATGGGTGCGGCGGTGTTCGTGGTGCTTATGGCCGGGTCTCGTATCTATCTCGGCGCGCACTGGTTGACCGACGTCCTGGCCGGTGTGGCTCTGGGAGCTGCTTGTTCCGTCGGCGGCGCAGCGTTGGTGCAACGGTGGTTCAGCTCGCGCCGGGTCATGTGATGCTGTAAGCATCCCCGGCCAGCGCCGCTCGCTCCGGCTCGGCGAGACGCCACGAGCGGTTTCGTCTCCAAATGACGTACGACGTCGTCCCGAGCGGGATGGGTAGCACGAACGTGATCACCCGGAAAACGAGAATTGCCGCTACCACCTGAGCCTTCGTAACCGGATCCAGTCCGATCGTTAGCGCGGCGGCGTATCCCAACTCGACCACACCGACGCCGCCGGGGGTGACGGGCAAGGCCGAGATAAGGCGGACAAACGCAAAGGCTGCCAGGACCTGGATCCAGGACAGCTCCTCCTGGCTAACCCCGACATGGCGCAGCGTGATCAGCAGTACGGCATAAAGCGAGAGATGGCTCAGCAGAGTGGCAAGGGTGAGTTGTAGCCAGCGGTGGCGGAGCAGGCCTATCGTGTCGTCGCGGAAACCGGCTGCCCTGTCATCCCAATCGGCAGTCGGCGACCGACGCAGGACTGCCCGGATCCAGTTGATCACCGCTCCCAGCCATCTGCCGACCAGGCGAGCGAGTCGCTCGCTGCGCAGCGTCATCCACATAGCGACGACCGAACCGAGCAACGCGGCAACGCCGACGGCCGAGGCCGTCAACCAGGCGCCGGATACGTCTCTCTCTATCGCCAGCAGACCGAGAGCGATGATCGGCATACCCAGCTTCACGAAGTTGTTCCAGATTCCAGTGACTATCGCCGACCTCGTGATCGAGGTCACCGGGAATCCCCACGAGGTGAGCATCGCAACGGTCACCGCTACCCCGATGGCGCCGCCGCCCGGTAGGGAGTTGGATACTGCGGTAGAAGCTTGATTGACGACGGCGGCCTCGCGCAGGCGCAGCCCGGGCATCGCGGCAATCAGGACGAACCAGTAGGTGGCAAGGTTCCAGATTGCCACCACGGCGAGAGAAGCTGATTCCAGCCACGTCAGAGATCGGATGGTCGCCCATACGTCGGAGTAGTTCGCGAAACGCGGCATGACTCCAATGAAGATCCCGGCAACTATGCCGAACGACAACGCACCCTGGGCGAGGCGTCTGCCGAGGGTTCTTGGCGTTCGGTCACCCGTCGCCGATTGGTCGTTCCGGCCGCTGTCTCCCACGTGGAGACACTACACGGTGAGGGCAGGGAATCGCCTTTGGGCAAGCGCGAAACAAAAGAAAAAGGCGCGAAATCAAGTGACCATTTTGGCTTGACCGAAGTGACCAGCCTCCCCTATATTTATGGGACACGTTGCGGCGGGAAACCGCAGCAGCGAACCGGGGCCCCGCAAGGGGTCACGGGGATCCGGAAGAGTCGCCGTGCCGCAAGGCCGGGCGGCAGCCCCGCAAGGGAAGTCCGGGGACGAGCCCTCGTGGTTCGGCCCCATGGGCAAAGAAGGATCAGCCGGTTGGGGCTTCGGTCCCGGTTGGCGTCTCGGTTGAGTCGCAAGGCTCCGACCGAGAAAGGAGAACCCCGAGAGGGTGGACGCTTCGGCGGAGACTTTCTCGGGGTTTTTCCGCGCCCTGATGGCCTTTCCGGGCGGAGTTCGGTGGGAACGGAACTCTGATGTGGCCGCAACGCGCGTGTTCACAATGCCAGACGCGTTGTGAATCACCGTATGATTGGGGCATGGCTTTCCCAGACAACATCCTCACCGAAGACGAAACCGTCGTCAGTCACTTCCGACCGCATTGGAGAATGCTGGCGATTCCCGCGCTGTGGCTCCTCGGCGGCATCGTTGCTGTTGTAGTGATCTTCCAGGTTATCAATGCAGAAGGATGGGTTGCGCTCGCTCTGGTTGGCGCAGTGATCCTCGCCATGATTCCACTGGTCGTGTCCCCATTGATCAAGTGGTGGTTCACCTACTACGTCTTGACTTCGGAACGGCTCATTACGCGAACCGGCATGATCGCCCGCAGCGGGATAGAGCTGCCATTGCAGAACATCAACAACGTGCTCTTCAATCAGAGTGTCATCGAGCGGGTCCTGAAATCGGGCGACTTGCTCATCGAATCGGCCGGGGAGAGCGGCCAAAGCAAATTCAGCGATATCCCCCATCCAGAGCGATTCCAGTCGCTGCTCTATCGGACTCGCGAGGAGCAGTCGCGCAAGACCGCCGCGGAGGAATCAGCAATTGCGGCCGATATCTCCCGCGATCCCACCGAGCAACTCGAGCGGGCGGCACGGTTGCGCGATGAAGGGGTCTTGTCCGAGGAAGAATTCCAGGCAATAAAGGAGCGGATTCTCGGTACCGACTCCTAGGGGCCTGGTCGCGTCCCGTCTCAGCCTGTAAATTGTCCTCGAGGAGGACGAATGTCTGCTGAGAGGCTCCGCGAATACCTCCTGACCAAAGGTGTGCCTTACGAGGTGCACGAGCATCCGCTCGCCTTCACGACTTCTCGCGTCGCCGAAGTCGAGCACGTTCCCGGCAAGGAGATCGCCAAGCCGGTCATTCTGATGGCGGATGACCGCTTTGTGATGGTTGTCGTCCCCGGTCACAAGCATGTCGACCTGAACAAGGCTCAGGAGACTCTGGGGTGCGGCCAAGTGCGTCTTGCCGAGGAAGCTGAGTTCGCCGATGCGTTCGCTGATTGTGAGCGCGGCGCCGAGCCGCCGCTCGGGCATCTCTACGGTATGGAGACCATCGTTGATCTGCGTCTCGACTCGCCCCGCGTCACGTTCCGCGGGGGGAGCCACACCCAGACGATAACGATGGGTCTGGAGGACTATCGAGCCGCCGCGCGTGCGGCGGTGGGCGATATCGCCGCAGGCCGCTAGAACGGCACCGGCAATTCGCTGCAAACGGGGGGCGGCTGTGCCGCGTCAGTAGGTGCGGACGAACCGGGCGACGCACTCGATGTGGTAGGTCTGCGGAAACATGTCGACGGGGGTTACCCAGTCCAATCCATATTCCCATTCCGCCAGCAGCTCAGTATCCCTGGCGAGGCTGGCCGGGTCGCACGATACGTAGACCAGCGTGCGCGGTTCCGCTGCCGTAACCGCTTCGATTCCGTCGGCCCCGAGTCCGCGACGCGGCGGATCGACGATGACGACGTCCCAGTACTCGTCCAGTCTCTCCACGGCCTCCTCAGCTGGTGCCTGCACAACCCGGTATTCCTCGATCCCGGCTCGATTGAGATTTGCCTGCAAGTCCCGGGCTTCGCTAGCTCCAACCTCGATGGCAAGCACACGGCCCGCCCGGCGGCCGACCGTTGCGGCAAACAGGCCGCCTCCGGCGTACGCGTCGAGCAGGGTGTCGTTGTTGCCGACCTCGGCCGCTTCAGTTGCCAGACTGACGAGATGCTCTGCCCCCGCGGTGTTGTTCTGGAAGAACGAAGTGCCGCTGATGCGGAACGGCACCCCTGCCACGTCTTCTTCGAGCGCCGGTTCACCGATGACCGGTTCCACGCCGTTGGCACCTGTCCGGCAAACACTGCACCCCCACGAACTCGCTTGGGGCGGTACCTTCCCGCGCAACGCAACGAGGACTTTTCCCGTTGTGGTCGCTGTGCGCAGCGTTATCGCCTCGACCCCGCCAAGGTCGCCCAAATCGACCAATAAGTCGGCGAGGTTCTGGTGCAGGATTGGACACTCGCGGAGGGGAACCAACCGATTCGACTTGCGTTCGTGGAGGGCAGGGTGACCCGAAGCCACGCGGTAATCCATCCGATTGCGGTATCCGTAGAGTGGTCCCGGAGCGACGGTGGGGCGAACTGGGGGTTCCGGATGGCGGCCGAGATGGGCGAGTTGCCCGATGACGATTTCTCTCTTCCATGCCAGCTGCGCCTGGTAGTCACCCATTTGCCATTGACAGCCACCGCAATGCCCGAAGTAGCGGCAGGCGGGATCGATACGATCGGGGGATTGCTCGATGATCTTGTCGAGGCGAATTCGACCCCACGATCCCTTGTCGACGTCGATGGTGCCGGTGATCAAATCACCCGGCACCGCCCCGTCGACGAAATAGGCCTTGCCCTCGAGCCGGGCGATGGCCGACCCGCCGTGAGCCATGGTTTCGGTTCTGATCTCTAGCTCGCTGATAGGGCACCGTCCATACGGGGGGTCAACAAGCGAGACTACTCTCCCCGCCATGCGCGCCTTTCACGGAACATGGTTCTGGGTTGCGGTCATCTCCACCGGAGTCGTCGGCTTGTGGGGATTGATGCTAGGTCTGATGAAGCGGCCTGCCCCTCGTATCTTTGTCTATGCCCGTGCCGCTGCGTTCGTCGCTATGGGCATTCAGGTGGCTGCCGGCTTGACGCTTTACGCCCAGGGTTGGCGCGCGCCGAACGACTTCCACTTGTTCTATGGCCTCGTGATTGCCTTCACGTTCGCCTTCGCGTACATCTACCGCATTCAGCTCGAGCGTCGCCCGGAGCTGGCGTATGGTCTGCTCCTGCTGTTCATCATGGGCCTCGGGCTTCGCGCCTGGTCGAACGTGTATTGAACGAGAGCTGCTCGCTGATTGCGTCCTTGCGCCTCAACTCGCTTTAATGCCTGTGGGCCAACGGCAGACCGGTGAGGAGGGCAATATGCTGCTGGAAGGGAAGAGACTCGTTATCACTGGGGTGCTCACCGATGATTCCATTGCGTTTCATGCAGCCCGGGTAGCCCAGCAGCAAGGGGCCGACATCGTGCTCACCGGCTTCGGGAGAGCGCTTCGGCTCACGCAGCGCTCTGCCAAGCGGCTGCCGGTGGCCCCCGATGTTCTGGAATTGGACATCAACAGCGAGACCGACATGGCCGCCCTCATCGCGAATTTGGCGAACCGCTGGGGCGCAGTTGACGGAGCCCTTCACGCTATCGCCTACGCCCCGGACGATGCCCTGGGCGGCAACTTCCTGACTACGCCCCCCGAAAGCGCAGCAACCGCCTTCCTCACGTCGGCGTTCTCCTACAAGACCCTGGCAGTTGGGCTACGCCCCCTCATGCAACAAGCGGGGGGCGGCTCGCTGGTTGCTCTCGACTTCGACAACTCCCAAGCCTGGCCGCTATACGATTGGATGGGGGTAGCTAAGGCAGGCCTGCAGGCAGTGACCCGCTACCTGGCCCGTGATCTCGGAGCGGATGGCATTCGTGTCAACGCTGTCGCCGCCGGTCCGCTGGGGACGGTTGCGGCCAAGTCGATTCCACAGTTCGAGGTTTTTGAGAGAGAGTGGGCGGCGCGGGCGCCCCTCGGATGGGATGTTCACGATCCCACTCCCGTGGCGCAGATGGTTGCTCTACTGCTGTCCGACTGGACGAACATGACGACCGGCGAAGTAGTTCATGTCGACGGGGGGTTTCACGCGATTGCAGCCGGCTCCGAGCCTTCGTAGTGAACTCGAGCCGTCTTTGGTAGCGCAATCGTGAACGTGGCGCCGCCCCCGGCGGTCGGCTGAAACCAAACCCGGCCGCCGATTACTTCCGACAAGCCTCGCACGATCGAGAGACCGAGACCGGTGCCGCCGGCGGAACGGGTGTAGTGCGGGGCCAGCTGGGTGAATCGATCGAAGATGTGATCGTGCAGCTCATATGGGATGCCTTCGCCGTGATCGATCACCGACAGCCAGACCTCATTTCCATTGAGCATGGCGACGATGTCTATGGGACTCCCCGGTGCGTACTTGAGGGCGTTGCCGACCAGATTTACCAGAATCCGCTGCAAATGGTCGGGGTCGGTCTCGACGGAATCGGCCCCTGGGCCCATCTGTACGTAGGTGACTTCGGCAGCATCGGGGATGTGGGCGACCGTGTCTTCGATGAACTCCTGGAGGTGGATCGGCTCGGGCCGCACGGGCAGGGCCTTGTTGTCGAGCCGGGAGACAACTAGGAGATCCTCGATCAGTGAGCGCAGCCGGTTGGCCTGCCGGCTGGCGGTGTCGATCAGCTGTTGGGCGCTGGCATCAGGATGGGCCAGCTGCGGACGCTGTAACGTGCTCAGCGAGCCGATGATGGCGGTGAGCGGAGTGCGAAGTTCGTGGCTTACCACGCTGACGAAGTCTGTCTTCAGTTGAGCCAGCTCAACGGCCTTTTGGCTGGTCTCCTGCGCTTCTTCGTAGCGAGCCAACTGGTTCAGCACGAGTGCCGATGGTCCGGCCAGTGATTCGAGCAGCGCGAGATCGTTGATGGTGAAGTGGCTATCCCGTTTCTCGGCGGTCAGTAGAACCCCGATGGGTCGCGACTCGATTCGGAGCGGAACTGCGGCGATCTCGTGGCTTCCTAACTCGAGGAGAAAGGCGTCGGCTTCCTCGGCCTGTTCGTCGAGGTTGTTGAACACGGCCGGCTCACCGCTGGTGAAGACCTGCTGGGCAATGCTGGGTGCCGAGAGCGGCAGTGAATATCCCTCAGCGCGCAGCGTTTGCCCGGCTACCCAGATCGGCGACATGACTTCCAGCGCTTCCTCGTCTCGTCGATAGAGAAGCACGACGCCAACTCTGGCATCGAGCGCATTGGCGACCCGGCCCACCAGCTCCGGGAGGACTTCCGAGAGATTGCTGCCGATTCCGATCGTACGCGACACGTCGTAGAGACGTTGCAGCTCTTGCTCCCGCTCCGACAGCCTGGTTTCCCGCTCCTCGAAGCTGAAGACACGGAACGCGGCCTCCTCGACGTGGCGGTGTAAGTTGCCGGCGCCCACCGATATGAGAATTGCCGTTATGGCAAATGCGACAATGCGCCAGGTGGCGACGGACGAAGGGATATCGGCCTGGCTGGTGATGTAGCTGAACGCAATGGCACCGGCCAAAGCCATTCCGGCTACGAAGACGCCGCGGAGAGCAATCAGCGCGGGAAGAATTGCTGCCGAGAGCAGGGCCACGGCGATTACGGTTGCGTCGGCCTCTCCACCGAGGACCAGTACTCCCAGAATGATGAACGTGGACCAGAAGAGGATCACAAGGTCGGCGGCGATCGAGTGGAGGATTCGCTGCCACGGAGCAACGCTGAGCACAATGAGAGCAAGCCCAAAGATCGGGAAACCGTCGCCGGTCAGGCTTTTCTCAGCCTGCGAGCGAGAGATCGCAACCACAATGTAGGCAGCCCAGCTCAGCAGGAGGGCGATGTATACCGCCCGGACCCGATGCCGGATTGGTGGCAGATCTGTCGTCACCTATTGCCTTCCCGAATGAATCGTGTCTAATGCGCTTGCCACGGTAACCTCTTCGCATGGCTCGCGTGCTTTTGTTGTTCGGCGGGAGATCCGCCGAACATGAGGTTTCATGTTCATCGGCTGTCGCCGTATTGCAAGCACTTCGTGATGCCGATCACCAGGTGATACCCGTTGGTATCGACAAGTCCGGAGGCTGGTTCTTGGCCGATGACAGTAGAAACCCCATGGTTGCTGCCGGTCGCCCCGTCTCATTCCGTGTTCCGGAGGGCCGCCTTCTGGCCGGAAGCGACGAGATCGAATTTGATGTTGCCTTTCCCGTGCTGCACGGCCCCTACGGCGAGGACGGGGCCATCCAGGGAGCATTCGAAATGGCCGATACGACCTACGTCGGGTGCGGAATCGCCGCTTCGGCTCTCGCCATGGAGAAGGACTTCGCCAAGCAGATCTTCGTGCAGCAGCGCATCCCCACCGCGCGTTGGGTGGTCGTAACCGACGCCGACCTGTCCGATCCGTCACGAGTCATCGGAACCGTCATCCGGGAACTGGGTTTTCCGGTGTTCGTGAAGCCCGCCGAGTTGGGCTCGTCGGTAGGCGTTTCCAAAGCCGCGACCGACGCAGAGCTTCAAGAAGCGATGCACCGAGCTCTGGGCTACGGCGGCAAAGCGATCATCGAGGAAGCGATCACCGGACGGGAGATCGAGGTAGCGGTTCTGGGTGGCAGGTCTTCGGTTCCCGGCGAGATCGTCATCCAAACCGACTGGTATGACTACGAGTCCAAGTACAACAATGCCACCAGTCGCTTTGTTGCTCCGGCGCGGCTCACTCCGCCACAGTTCAGCGAGGTCAAGGAAATGGCCGAACGCGCATACGCCGCGCTGGGTTGCGCCGGACTGGCCAGAGTTGATTTCTTCCTGGAGGAACGAGGGCGCGGTTTTGTGATCAACGAAGTCAACACCATGCCCGGCTTCACGCCCATCTCCGGGTTTCCCACTATGTGGCAGGCGAGCGGCCTGACCTACGGGGAGTTGTGCGACGAGCTAGTCCGACTCGCTCTCGAGGGCGAGTGACGAGACTCTGCTGTCGCCGCTGGCCGGCCGGCGAGGCTAGAGCTTGACGACGGGGCAGGTCAGAGTGCGGGTGATGCCATCCACCGCCTGAATTCGGGCGACTACCAGCTTGCCGAGTGAATCAACATCCTCCGCCTGGGTATGGACCACCGCGTCATACGGACCGGTGACGGCCTCGCTTTGGGTAACCCCAGGAATCTCAGCGATTCGCTTGGCTACCTCGGCCGCCTTGCCGACCTCTGTCTGGATCAGAACGTAAGCCTCAACCACAAGGGCCTCCTCGCAATGTACCTGATTCGATCATACCCGCAGCGAGGGCTGAGGTTGCTGCTCGATTGGCTAGCGCCCGTCTGCGCCGAAACGAAGGTTGCCCGCTACCAGGGCCCCGTCGACCTCGGTGGCGTCGAAGACAACACGCTGGCCCTGTCGGAGCATGCGAAAAAGAGAGCCCTCCAGCGAACCGGGGCGAAGTTCGACTTCGTCGCCATCATCGCGACGGATGACACCGATTCCGGTGTCGGGGTCGTATACCTTGACGACACCTTGCATTGCTAGGCCTTCTGTACCTTGCCGGCCTTGATGCACGACGTGCAGACCCGCACGCGCTTGCTGTTGCTGCCGTGCTTGACGCGCACGCGCTGGATATTGGGCAGCCAACGGCGGCTGGACCGTTTGTGCGAGAAGCTGACTTGTTTGCCGACCCACGGCTCTTTGCCGCAGACCTCGCATCGATATGCCATGACGGGGAAACCTCCTGAGGCGGCGGGGGAGTGTACCAGCGTTCTGCGGCGGATTGCGAAGGCCGTGGAGTCGTTTGCCGCCGAGATGCGCCAGAAAGATACCAAATGCTGATACTTTCTGGTTCATGGCAGGCCGTTCGCTCGCGTTCCTCACCTCCATCTCTGTCGATCAGGTCAAAGGGATAGGGCCGCAGACCAAGAAAAAGCTAAACAAAGCCGGGATCGAGTCGGTCACAGACCTGTTGCTGCACGTACCCCGCCGCTATCTCGATAGATCGCAGCTCTTTGACCTCTCTGCGGTGCCGCTCGACGAGGAGGTAACCGTCGGGGGTACCGCCATCGAGGTGACCCAACGCAGGATCTCGAAGGGCCGCTTGATGACAACGGCCGTCATCTCGGATGGAACCAACGTGATCACTTGTACCTGGTTTCGCAAGTACATGAGGCTGATGGAAGGCTCTGAGATCGTTCTCTCCGGCAAGGTTGAACGTTTCCGCGGTGCCCTGCGGATGACCAATCCCGACTGGGAGTACTGGCATACAGACGAAGCGCTGCTAACCGGACGCGTGGTTCCGATCCATCCGCAGGCAGGTGGTTATCCACCATCAGAAATGCGGAAGTCAATCAAGAACGCACTGGATCGCTCGCGTCCGATTACCGACGTCCTGCCACGGGCGATGCTGGGTCGGGTGGGGTTGATGGACCGGGACCAGGCGTTTGCCGCGATTCACTTCCCGGAATCACAAGACGACACGTGGCCCGCCCGTCGGCGGCTCATCTTCGACGAGCTGTTCCGTCTCGAAGTGATGTTGGCTCTGCAGAAGCAGCACCAATTGGAGGCCGCCCGGGGTGTGCAACACGACCCGGCCGGCGACATGGTTGGCGACTTCGTGGATGCGCTTCCCTACGAGTTGACCGGAGCGCAGGCGAGGTCTATCGACGAGATCCAGACAGATATGGCATCGCCTCACCCCATGCAGCGACTTCTGCAGGGCGAAGTCGGGTCGGGGAAGACTGTGGTGGCACTGGCCGCGCTGCTGACCGGGGTGCAAAGCGGGTTCCAGGGAGCGGTCATGGCGCCTACGGAGGTGCTCGCCGAGCAGCACTACCTGGGAACACGTGAGTTGCTCGATGATGCCGCTCTAGCCCCCTCCGAGGCTGATCCGAGCGGAGCGGCGGGGACGGAGAGTTTGTTCGCCGCGGAAGGCAAGCGCACGGAGGGTGTGAAGCTCGCGCTGCTCACATCGAACAGTGCTGAGGTCAACTTCCTGCCGACCGGGACCGCCCGGCGCGCCGACGTGATTCACTGGATCGCCTCCGGCGAGATCGATTTGGTCGTCGGCACCCATGCCCTGATACAAGAGGGTGTTGCCTTCGCTCGGCTCGGCATTGCCGTTGTCGACGAGCAGCATCGCTTTGGCGTATACCAGCGGGTGCAACTGCGGGAGAAGACCGATGAATACGATCCTGATCTCCTGATCATGACCGCTACTCCGATCCCGCGAACTTTGGCGATGACGCTATACGGCGATCTCGACGTCTCGGTTCTCGACGAGATGCCGCGCGGCAGGATTCCGGTGCGGACGGTCCACAAGACCAGGGACGAGAGGGCAATGGCCTGGATCTACGATCTGGTGCGGTCTGAGGTGGGAGCGGGCCGGCAGGCTTTTGTAGTGTGTCCGCTGGTTGACGAGAGCGAAAACCTCGAGGTGAAGTCGGCCACTGAGGAGTATGAGCGTCTTCGTGGCGTGTTCCCCGATCTCCGCCTCGGTCTCATCCACGGCCAGCTCCGTCCTGCCGAAAAGGACGGGGTAATGCACCGGTTCCGCGAAGGCGAGGTCGACGTGCTGGTCGCCACCACCGTGATCGAGGTCGGTATCGATATCCCCAACGCCACCCTCATGATCGTCGAGGATGCCGATCGGTTCGGGCTGAGCCAGCTCCATCAGCTGCGCGGTCGGGTGGGTCGTGGGGCACATGCTTCGACCTGCGTCCTCATTGCCGAGCCGACGACGCTGCCAGGGGAGGAGCGGATTGCGGCGATGGTCGCGACCACTGATGGGTTCCGCCTTGCCGAAGAGGATTTACGGATTCGCGGTCAGGGAACGGTCTTCGGGGAGCGCCAGGCCGGGACCAAGGACCTCAAACTCGCCGATATCCTGCGCGATGCCAAACTCTTGTCTATCGCCCGTGAGGAGGCGTTCGACCTCGTTCGCAGCGATCCCGGCCTCGCCGAGCACCCTTTGATCCGCGATGAAGTGATCGCGTTGCTCGGCGAGGATGCCGAATGGTTGTTTCGCTCATGAGGATCATTGCCGGAGTTGCGCGCAGCCGACGCCTCGTCAGTCCCTCCGGACTGACGACCCGTCCGATGACTGATCGAGTTCGTGAGTCGCTGTTTGCTTCGATCGCCGCCTGGATTCCCGATAGCGTCGTTCTCGATCTGTATGCGGGCACCGGAGCGATGGGTCTCGAGGCGCTGAGCAGAGGGGCCACTGCGGCGACCTTTGTTGAGCGAGACCGGGTGGCACTGAATGCGCTCCGGCAGAATATCGAGACAGTCGACCTCGGTGGCTCCGTCATCTCCGGCGATGTCGACGCCTTCCTGGCACGCGCCCGGGGTCCCTTTGATGTCGCATTCGTTGACCCTCCGTATGCCGTGCCGCTACCGTCGCTGGTGGAGACGCTGCAGAAGCTATCTCCACTGTTGACCGAGGAAGGCATTGCGATTGTGCATCGCCGAGCTGGTGAGGATCCGCCGGATGCAGTCGCAGGACTGGTCCTGGTCGATGAGCGCAGTTACGGGAGCGCTGTGCTCTGGCGGTACGCAAAGGAGCAGACTTGGTAGCGGCATTGATTCCGGGGAGCTTTGATCCCCCCACCAACGGCCATCTCGATGTCATCGAGCGCTGCGCCGGCCTGTTCGATCGTGTGTTGGTCGCGGTGGTGCGCAATCCGGCGAAGGCTCCGATGTTCTCGAGCGATGAGCGAGTTGCCATGCTTGCCGAGTGCACTACAGGCTGGCCCAACGTCCAGATAGGGTCGTTTGAGGGGCTCCTCGTGAATTACGCCGAGGACGAGGGTATCGACGTAATCGTCAAAGGCCTTCGTGCCATGACCGACTTCGACTATGAATTCCAGATGTCGCAGATGAATCGTCATCTCAGCGGAATTGTGACTCTTTTTGTGGCAACTAAGCCAGAATACGGGTACTTGTCTTCGTCGCTGGTCAAACAGGTTGCGGGGCTGGGTGGTTCCATTGACAAGCTGGTTCCGCCGCTGGTGGCCACAGCCATAGAGAAGCGGGTAGCTAATGAGTGACCAACCCCAAACCGATCCACCGCCGATCCCGGGCCATGTGCTGGATCTCGTCGAGCAGTCGCGAGTCGACACCCGGGCTGCCCTCGACCAGCTCATCATCGAGGTAGAGGGGGCCAAGAACGTTCCACTGTCCAACAGTGTGATGTTGCCCCGGGAGGAGTTCATCGAGAGGATGCGCTCGATACGCTCGACCGTCGACAGGTTGCTCGGGGAGGCCGTAGAAGGTCTTCCCGAGGAGCTGCGGGCGGCCCGCTGGATGGTTCGGGAGCGCGAGGCGTACATAGCCCGCACGAATGAGAACGCGCGGGAGATGCTCACCAAAGCTCGGGAGCGAAGCGAGCACCTCGTATCCGAGAGCTACATCGTGTCGGAAGCGGTTGAAGAGGCCAACACCCTCGTCCGCAATGCGGAGCGAGAAGCCGAGCGCATCAGGCTCGAAGCGGAGGACGTTGCAGAACGCGCCCTGTCCGAATCTGAGGCCGTGCTCGGCGAGCTGCTCCGTTTCGTTCACGAATCTCGCGCTGCTCTTCACGAGCCGCTGCCGCCTGCCGACGACGTCCCCATCTCCGAGTAATGGCCATATCTAGCGATGGATAGTCCCTTTCGATTCTTCATTGGTGATCTCAGATCGGGGCGGGCCGAACCACGTCCCATTTCTGCTGAGGTCTCCGTGGACTGGCGCGTCGAGCTGTCGCGAGTAGAGCCGGACCCGCCGCTCCGTTTCGATTTCGAGTTGACTCCTGTTGCCGGCGGTATCACGGTCATGGGAGACATTCAGGCCGTGGTTTCGCATCGCTGCCATCGCTGTCTAGCGGAATGGACCGAAGAGGTAATCCAGGATGTGGCGCAGATGATCACCACGGAGGGTGATGAAGATGACGACTACCGGCTGGAAGGTGATGTCTACGACTTCGAGGTATTGGTCCGTGACGAGCTGATGCTGGGGCTACCGATCGCCCCGTTGTGCCGTCCCGATTGTGCGGGACTTGTTGCCGAGGCCGGAAACGACTTGAATACGGGCCTCGCCGAAGAAGAGGCTGCTCTGAGTTCGCCGTTTTCGGTTCTCAAAGATCTATTGGATGACGGGGCATAGGCCCCAAGAACGAGGCTCCCATGGCGGTCCCCAAGAAGAAGATGTCGCGCTCTCGCACCCGGCGCCGCAAGGCCGGCTGGAAGGTGAATGCACCGTCCACCGTGGCTTGCCCGCGCTGTGGTGAGCAGCAGATTCCCCACCGGCTCTGCGCCAACTGTGGTACATACAACGGGCGCGAAGTAATCGACGTAAGCTGAGAACATGGCCACCATTGCAATCGATGCCATGGGAGGCGACAACGCACCCATGGAGATCGTGCACGGTGGCATAGACGCACACCGCCGCGGACACCAGATTGTTTTGGTCGGCGATCGGGCGCGCCTCGAGCCAATCTTTGCTGAAGTCGACGCCGATCTGCCGGTCGTTCACGCCTCCGAGATCATCGACATGGCCGATGACCCCGCCATCGCGATCCGGGAAAAGCGAGACGCCTCGATATCGGTGGCTGCCCGTCTGGTCAAGAGCGGAGAAGCGGACGGGATGGTCTCTGCCGGGTCGACCGGCGCCGCCTTAGCCGCCGCCACTTTCATGATCGGCCGCCTCCCCGGGGTATCCCGTCCCGCGATCGCGTCCTATCTCCCTTCGGGATCGGTCGTGCTCGACATGGGCGCAAACCTGTCGTGCCGGGCGGCCGATCTCGCCCAGTTTGCGGTGATGGGTGCAGCGCTGGCTCGGGCGCACTACGGCATCGCCGATCCGACCGTCGGCCTGCTCAATATCGGTGAAGAGGCAGGTAAGGGCCGCCTGTTGGAAAAGGAGGCCTACGCGCTGCTGGAGACGCTGCCCAACATCGACTTCATCGGCAACGTCGAAGGCACCGACCTGGCCACCGGCAAATCCAACGTTGTCGTTTGCGACGGCTACACGGGGAACATCCTGCTGAAGACTGCCGAAGGGGCCGCAAAAATGGTTCTCGGCATGCTGCTCGAAGCGGTATCAGATCCGCAATACGCCGAGGCCCTGCAAACACTGGCTCCCGCGGTTATGGGCGTGCGCGAGCAGCTCAACCCGGAACGGCACGGAGGCGCTCATCTTCTCGGAGTGCGCGGGGTGGTCGTCATTACGCATGGTTCTTCCACCCGTCTGTCGATCACTCATGCGGTGGACACCGCAGCGGAGGCGGTCGACGGTGGCGTGCCCGACCTGATTGCAGCCGGCCTGGCAGGGGGAAGGGGTGACCGATGACCGACCTGGCTCCCCTCGAGCAGGAACTCGGGCATACCTTCGCCTCGCCCGATCTGGCCCGATTGGCGCTGACCCACCGCTCCTATGCCGCCGAGCATGGGCTCGACGTGTCATACGAGCGGCTGGAGTTTCTCGGTGACGCCGTTCTCCAGCTCGCAGTGACCCGGCACCTCTATGACAGCTTCGCTGCTATGGCCGAGGGCGAGATGGCCAAAGTGCGGGCGGCCGTTGTCAATCAGAAAGCGCTGGCCGGCCTGGCCAGGCGGCTCGAGATCGGCAAATACCTGCTCCTCGGGCAAGGCGAGGAGCGCTCCGGAGGCCGCGACAAGGATTCGATCCTCTCGGATGTCGTCGAGGCACTGCTCGGGGCCATCTACCTCGACGGTGGCTACGGCCCGGCTGAGGAGCTGGTGCTGGAGTCGTTGACGCCGCTCATCGCCGAACGCGCCGCCGCTCCCGGGAGCAAGGACTTCAAGACCCGGCTACAGGAGTTGCTGGCACAGCGAGGTCTGCAGCCTCGCTACGAACTGAGCGAAACGGGACCCGATCACGCCAAAGTATTCACTGCTCGGCTTTTTGTCGATGGCGAGATGCTCGCTACGGGTGAGGGGACCTCGAAGAAGCGGGCCGAGCAGGCAGCCGCCCGGCATGCCACGGCGGCCCTTGTCGAGGTCGAGTAGTGCCCGAACTGCCTGAGGTCGAGACGACTCGCCGCAGCCTCGCTCCTGTTCTCGAGGGCGCAACCATCGAGTCGGTCACCGTGGCTCGGCTCCGGATGTTGCGGAGGCAGGCCAATCCCGATGATTTTGCCCGTCGGCTGATCGGCCAGGACATCACCGCAGTGGGTCGCCACGGCAAGTTCCTCATGACCCATCTGTCCAACGACATAGTCTGGGTAACCCACCTTGGCATGTCGGGTCGGGTCAGCCTCACCGATCGCTCGGCCGAAGTGCTTCCGCACTCCAACGTCATCGTGAGTCTCAGCAGAGGGACCGACTTCCGTCTCATCGACCCTCGCACGTTTGGGTTCGTTGCTGCGCTTACCCCGGAGGAGCTTGCGGAGTCATCGATCGCCCGCCTGGGAAGAGATGCGCTCATCGATCTGCCGCAGAGCAGGGAACTGGCTGCGCTACTGGAAGGACGGCAGGCCCCGATCAAGGCACTTCTGCTCGATCAGGTGATCGTGGCCGGGATCGGAAACATCTATGCGGATGAGTCGCTGCACCGAGCGAAGCTGAGTCCACGGCGAGGGGGCGGCTCGCTGCAGCCCGCGGAGATACAAGCGCTGCGTAGGGCGATCCGGGATACGTTGCGGCACGCGCTCCGTTGGGGAGGGACCTCGCTTGATGATCTCGCCTACCTACTCCCAGACGGGCGTACCGGTGACTACGTGAAGCGCCTCCGCGCCTACGGGCGCGAAGGGGAACCATGCCGGCGTTGTGGCGGCGAGATCGTTCGCACCGTCATTCGGGCGCGCAGCTCTTTTTGGTGCCCCGGTTGCCAGATCTGAGGGTTACGGGTAAGTCGCGATCTCGGCGCACCGGCGAGCCGGGAATAGTGCCTAGCGGCACATTTGGCCCCCGGAGGCGATACGACGATTAATCACAATCGTGTGATTTGGGGGTAGACTCGGCGGACCGTGTTTCTCAAGACCTTATCTCTCGCCGGATTCAAGTCCTTCGCCGACCGAACGCGCCTCGATTTTGAGGAAGGCGTCAACGTTGTTGTCGGTCCCAATGGCTCCGGGAAATCAAACCTGCTCGACGCCATGGCGTGGGTCATGGGCACCCAGGCGACCCGGACCCTTCGTACGGAGAAAATGGAAGACGTCATCTTTGCAGGAACGGCAACACGGCCGGCTCTAGGGCGAGCTGAGGTCACAGTTACGTTTGAGAATTCAGATGGTTTCTTGCCGCTTGCGTTGAGCGAGGTGCGGATGACCCGGCGGCTGTTCCGGGACGGCACGTCCGAGTACGAGTTGAACGGTGCGCCGTGTCGGCTCATGGATTTGCACGAAATCCTCTCCGACGGCGGCGTTGGACGGCACCAGCATGTCCTCGTGGGTCAGGGCCAGATCGGCACCATCCTCAATGCTCGTCCGATGGAGCACCGTGCGGTCATCGAAGAGGCGGCCGGTGTCACCAAGCACAAGAACCGACGCGATCGCTCAGTTCGTCGCCTGGAACAGACCGAGATCGACCTGAATCGGCTCAACGACATCCTCGATCAGCAGCGTTCCCGGCTGCGGCCGCTGAAGCGTCAGGCCAATGCTGCGGCGAGGCACGGTCAGGTGAAAGCTGAGATAAAGGCACTTCACCTCTGGATCGGCGGCGAGAAGCTGCGTGATCTCCGCAATCGCAAAGCCGAGGCCGGCAGTGAGCATGAGAAGCTGACCGAGCAAGTAGGGCAAGACACGGTTGCTCTTGATGACTTGTCCAACCAGCTAGGCACTTTGCGCGGTGAGGCGAGTCACGTCAGCGAATCATTGGAGAGGGATACCTCAGCCGTCGCTCGTCTGGAGACGGTCGCCGAGCGATTCCAGCGCATCGGCCTCGTGGCTCGGGAACGTCGGTTCTCGCTGGAGAGCAGGCAGCGGGGCGCCGGGGAGCGGCGTGCCGATCTGGAGCTGGAACTCGAGCAGTTGCGAGGCGATATTGCCGCCGCTCGCCAGGCCGAGCAGTCTGCAATCGATCTGTCCGAGCAGCGCGAGGCAATCCTCCGCCAGTTGGAGGACGAAGAGCGCTCGCTGGCTGAGCAGGTGCAGTTGCCCGCCGAAGGTGTTGTCGCCAACCTACGTGGCGATCTGCGGTCCCTGGAGAACGCAGCCGAACGCGACGATCGTGAAGCTACTGCACTGCAGAGCCGGCGTAGCGTGCTCATGGCGCGGCTGGCCGAGGAGGAGGCTGATGCCCAGACGCTGATCTCTGCAATTCAGGAGACCGACGTTGCGGTCGGCGGTGCGCAACATGACTTCACTGCGGCGAGCGAGGCGGCTACCTCGGCGCGCGCCCAACTGGAAGAGCTCGATGCCCGTCGCCGCGAATGCGAAATCGCAGTAGCTGCTGCCCGCGCTCACGTGTCTGCACTCGAATCTGCCCTATCCGGTTTAGTTGATCCGACGGTCGTTGCGCGAGCCATCGCGGCCGATGGTGTAGTTGGTTCAGTGGTGTCACGCCTCGATGTACCGGCCGAGCTGGCTGCCGCCGTGGATGGTGCCCTCGGTGATTGGCGTGACGCCTTGCTCGCTTCCGATCGCAGCTCGCTGCAATCCGCAATTGCCGATCTCAAGTCCGACGCCGTTGGCGGAATCAGCCTTGTCGTTGCCGACCCGCCCAGCTCTAGTGCGGCCGCGGGGGTGGCCCGGGAGTGGGGTGTTGACGCGCTAGTTGACCGCTTGGGATCAAACGCCGACCGAACGCTCGCCGTGAGCCTGCTCGGCGATGTCGTTGTGGCTGAAGGATGGTCGTCGGCTTGGGGAATCGTCTCTCGTCACCCCGAGGTTCGTGCCGTGACTCCGGAAGGCGATGTGATAACGACTCACGGCATGAGGCTCGCCCAGCCCGACGGTGCCGGGCCCGCTGCCCTGGAGGCCGCCGGCGTGACGATGGAGCAAGCAGAGATCGATCTGGCCCGAGCGGAGAGCCTGTTCCGCAGCGCGGAGCGTGACTTTGCCGGGCTGCGCGATCAGGAACGCCGAACCCTCGAGACGCTGGAGACGCTTGAAGCGAGGCTGGCCGGCCATACCGAGGCGCTTGCGCTCAACGAACGGGCACAGGGGGTCAGTCATGAAGAGATGGAGCGGATCGACGCCAGGTCCGCAGGGATCGCGACCGCAGTGGCTGCTCGTCAGGAGCGCCTTGCCGAATTGCGAGGCCGTATCGAGGAGTTCGAGGGCGAGGAAAAGGTGCGTCAGGAAGCCTGGGAAGCCCTCAATCGACGTCGCGATGAGGTGGCGCGTCGTCGTGACGAAGCGCGGCGGCTGCGTGAAGAGGTTGCAGCCGAACGAGCCAGCGCATCCGAGCGTCGCCGCCTACTGGACGATCGGCTCCAGATGGCAAGGATCGAGCTGGCGACAATCGACGATATCCCCGTCGACCCCGAGGACATCGCACGGCTGGCCCGCATCGAGGCCGATGCCAAGCGGGCTTTGCAGGTAGTACGGATGCACATTGCGACGCTGCGAGAGCGGCAGATCGTTCTACGTGACGAGATGGGTGAGGCCGATGAGCAGCTCGCGGCTGCCTTGACCCGACAGACCGAGCTGGAGGCGCGGGTCGCCGCCGCTAAGGAGCGGATGTCGGCCCTATCGATCGAATTGGCTGAAGTGGCGGTTCGCGAGGAGGCCGTCGCCGAAGGCTTGCGTCGCGACGCCGATGTATCCGAGGAGGTTGCTCTCGGTGCGCCGGAGCCGGAACTCGACGAAGGCATCCAGCCCGAGGAGAGGTTGCAGACCCTGGAGGCCCAGCTGCGGCGCATGGGCTTGATCAATCCGCTCGCTGCCCAGGAGTATGAGGAGCTGGCGGCGAATGTCGAATTGCTCGAGAGTCAACTCGGCGACCTGGAGGAATCCCGGGCCGAGTTGCGCAAGGTGATCAAGGCGCTCGATGCGGAGATGGCGTCGCTATTCCACAAGGCCTTCGAGGAGATAGCAGCCTTCTACGAAGAGAATTTCTCGCTGGTCTTCCCCGGGGGCAAGGGCCGGCTGACGCTGACCGATCCGGATCGCCTGCTCGAGACGGGTGTCGAGATCGAGGCGCAACCCCTGGGCAAGAAGGTTGGCAAGCTCAGCCTGCTCTCCGGCGGTGAGAAGTCGCTGGCGGCCCTGGCATTTCTGTTTGCCGTATTCCGGGCGCGTCCGTCACCTTTCTACGTGCTGGATGAGGTGGAAGCGGCTCTCGACGACGCCAACCTGCGCCGGTTCCTACGGCTGGTTGCCACGCTGCGGGAGAGCGCCCAGGTCATCATCATCACCCACCAGCAGCAGACGATGGAAGCGGCCGACATCCTCTACGGCGTGACCATGGAGCCGGGGGAGTCGTCGCAGGTAATCGCGAAGCGTATCCACGAGCGAGTGCTCTAGGACGAGACGTCTCTGACGTACAACGGCACCGGGCCCCCCTCCAGGATTCTTTCAATCCGCTCTGCATCGTACAGATCCTCACACGGAATGCCGTTGCCGTCCGGGTCCATGTAGCTCGGCCTCCCTTCGAGTGACCAGTAGACCATCGAGTAGAAGAAGGCATCGTCGGGCGGGCTCGCGTATCTGCTGAATGGCCCGGCATTGACGCTCTGATCAATCAGGTCGTCACAGGAGAGTCCTTTCGGAGCCACGTGATAGGCGTATCGCAGCCCGGCCGTATCATCTGGTCCGCTAGTCCCCGCCGACCAGATCGCTTTGCCGGACGGATCGAGCACCAGGATCAGCAGACTCGCCGTTTCCAGCGAGTTGGGGTGCTCTGTCTGCGGGATGCCTCGACAGACGAACACATCTCCGACTTCGACCGGCCAAGAGTCCGAGCACTGCACCTGCAGCGGTCCGGTGATCTCGTCGGGCATGTCGTCCCTGACGAAGGCACCGTCGTACCAGTTCTGTACCCAGGCGGAAACGACGGTGATCATCGTCGTGCCGAGGGTGGCGGATTGGCCCCAGAACGCCACCACATCGGCTTGCGGATACACCGTCTCACAGGGCATGCCGTTGCGGTCGGCGTCCATGCGGTCCGGAGTGTCGAACGTCGACCAGTACAGGGCCGCTTCCGGGTAGGCGTAGCCGAGTGCGTAGAGGTCGCGGCAGAAGAGATCGTCGGCGAGCCACCAGACGTCGGGGAGGGTCGTGCTCGTCGGTGTGGCCGTTGTGCTGGTAGTCGTTGCTGTGGGAACAGCAGTTGTGGTGACCGAAACCGCCGTCGTAGCTCCCACAGTTGCTGTGGTCGCGACGGTTGTCGTTGTGGCAGCAAGGGTTGTGGATTGGTCGACCGTGCCGGTTGTTGGCTCGGTGGACGGAGCAGCTGTATCAGCGGGTGAGCATGCGCCAAGAATCATGGCGATACCGATGGCAGCAGAAGCAGTGCGTCGCATCTGGCGTCTCCTTATCCCAAACCTACAACGGTCCGGCGCCAGCCGGAGTTCCGGCATCGGACCGATTGCGCTGGCCCACTATCGTGAGCGCCATGGACGTTCTGCGGCTGCACGGTGCCGGCGACATCAGGCTGCACACGGAACCGGAGCCCGTGCCTGGACCCGGCGAGGAGCTTGTCCGCGTGACTGCCGTCGGGCTGTGCGGCTCCGATCTGCACTGGTTCGAGGAAGGCACAATCGGCGATGATTGGGTTCGGGAGCCGTTCGTGCTGGGTCATGAAATGGGCGGTGTCATCGTATCCGGCGAGCGCGGCGGGGAGCGTGTCATCATCGAACCCGCCCATCCCTGCGGACGATGTGCTGTCTGTAGCTCGGGTCGTGGCAATCTGTGTCAATCGGTCGAGTTCTGTGGCCACTTCCCGGTGCCCGGAGGGCTTTCGACATTCATGGCGTGGCCGGGACATTTGCTGATCCCGGCGCCGGACAGCATCCTGGGTGATCAGGTGGCGCTGCTCGAACCGCTGGGGATCGCGCTGCACAACCTCGAGCTGGGCCACTTCCAAGCCGGCATGAGGGCTGGGGTCTACGGATGCGGACCAATCGGTCTGTTCCTGATTCGGGCTCTGCGCGCCGCCGGCGCCGGCCGGATCCAAGCCTCGGATCCGCTGGCCCATCGTCGCGCAGCGGCGCTGGCGTCTGGTGCCGATGAAGCGCGTCCTGTTGAGGCCGGCGGCCAACCTGAGGACGTGGACGACTGGGGGCCTGTCGATGTTGCCTACGACGCATCCGGTGAGGACGCTGCGGTCGAGACCGCGATGCGCACAGTGCGAACCGGTGGTCGGGTGGTTGTCGTTGGTATTCCACCGAACGATCGCACGTCATTCCCGGCAGCTCTGGCTCGGGAGCGAGGCCTCACCATTGTCATGTCACGCCGAATGAAGGCTCATCACATGCTCCGAGCGATCGAGTTGGTCGACCGTGGCGTTATTGATCTCGGTGGTGTGATCACCGCTCGTTATCCAATCGAGAAGGGGCCGGAGGCGTTCGCCAGATTGGTGACGAGGTCCGAATTGAAGATCGTCGTTAAGCCTTCGGAGTGAACATGGTTCGGATTGGCAGCCGCCCGCTTCGTGACGATCTGGATGTGCGGCGCATCCGTGACCTTTTGGTCGAAACGCATCCCATCAGCCCACCGGGGTTCAACTGGGAGGTTCGCCGCTGGGACGGATGGCGCTTCTACAGCAACACGCCTGTGTGGAACAGCGAATGGGAAGATCGGGTCCAGCTCTGGGAGACCGCCGACGGCCGTCTGGTGGGCGCGGTCAATCCAGAAGGCACCGGCGATGCCTACCTTCAGGTGCATCCCCAGTACCGCCACTTCATCGAGGAAGACATGCTCGCTTGGGCTGAGGAACATCTGTCTCGGCCGGCATCCGGCGGAGGGCGGGAGTTGCTGACCATCGCCTTCGAGTACGACCGGCCCCGGAAGCTCCTCCTCGAAAGGAGGGGATACGAGAACCGGGGGATCGGCGGTGTCTTCTACCTGTTGCGCTTTGGACTGCAGGCGATGCCCGAGGCCCGATTGCCCGCGGGATACCGGCTACGGGCGACCCGGCCGGGTGACTTCGATGATGCCCAGCGGCTTGCCGATCTGCTCAATGCGGCCTTCGGGCGGGACATCCACAATCCCGAGGAGTATCTGGCCTTTGCGGAGCACGCTCCTTGTTTTGAGCAGGATCTCGATCTGATAGCCGAAGCTCCAGATGGATCATTTGCCAGCTACGTCGGTCTTCCGTACGACCAGCAGAATCGATACGCCATCTTTGAACCGGTCTGCACCCATCCCGATCACTTGCAGAAAGGATTGGCTCGAGCTCTGATGTGGGAGGCGCTCCGCCGGGCGCGGGCGCTGGGTGCGCTCTCTGCGTCGACGGAGACCGGAACTGCGGAGGCAGCCAATCGGCTGTACGAGTCGATCGGATTCACTGAAACGTATGAGATCGGGGTGTGGCGGAAATCCGGGCTCGCATAGCCAGTGTGGCTGGCGGCCGACTCAGGGGATAGGGAAGATCAGATGAATGTCCTCGGGTTCCTCGGCGAAGAGTGCCGGGTGCGGATTCTCCGCAAGTCTGCATCCGCGGCTGGCATAGAACCCCACCGCTGAACCGCTTGGCGTGGCCGACACGTACATCGATATCGCATCTGCGCTGGCTGCGACCTCCACGCCGGCGGCCCAGAGAGCTGAGGCAACGCCCCTGCGCCGGTAACTCCGGCTCACGTGGAGGAAAGCGAACCATGCGGTCGCCTCCTCGAAGGCAGAGTCCACAATGGCTATGCCGGCGAGCAGGTCGTCGACAAAAGCCCCGAGAAGAGTCGCTCCACCTTCAACGATCGGCCTGAACCCGTTGATCCGCCGCGCCGAGCTGTGATCACCGTGACCTTCCCTATCCCACGACGGAACATCGAGATTGACTCGCTCGCTTTGTAGCTCGCCCTCCGCAACGGTGTACAGCGAATCTATGTGTTCCGATCGATCGATCTCCCGGATGAGCTCGATGTTGTCGGCGATGAAGGATCAGTCTTCGAGGTCGATATCGAGTGGCTCGCTGCCGCAGGTATCACCAAGGGCTGCAACCCGCCGACCAACGACCTGTTCTGTCCCGATGACAGCGTGACCCGAGGTCAGATGGCTGCCTTCCTGGTGAGAGCACTACACCTCAGTAACTCGGTCGGAGACGTATTTGTCGATGACGACAAGTCGGTTTTCGAGGTCGATATCGAGAAGCTCGCTGCCGCAGGTATCACCAGAGGCTGCAACCCACCGGTCAACGATCTCTTCTGTCCCGCAGAGAGAGTCACCCGGGCCCAGATGGCAGCGTTTCTCGTTCGCGCTCTTGGATATATCGATGACGGTGGTGGGGACCTCTTCATCGACGACGACCATTCCATATTCGAATCGGACATAGACAAACTGGCGGTAGCTGGTGTCACCCTGGGGTGCAATCCGCCTTTGAACGACAGATTCTGCCCAGAGGCGTTCGTGACCCGTGGCCAGATGGCAGCCTTCCTCCACCGGGCTTTGGGGTAGCGGGCGGGCGCAGCGGCGCGGTGGACGCAGCGCCGCCCGAGGGCGACAATTGAGGTGGACGAGCTGTGAGGTGTCCTATGAGCGATAGATCAGTTCCCGGGGAGGCCGTGGGGGAAACAGCATGGTCTCGGTTCGAACGGTGGCGACGTCCTCTGCTGTGGCTTGCGGTGGTTGTGGCCGCACTGGCGATCCTCTTCTACGCAGCCGGCAGCTGGTTCTTCAGCAACATGATCTACGACAGGGCGCTCGATCCGGACCGGGGGACGTCCACTCCCGACATCGAGGTCTTGGGCTACGACGGGGAGACGATCACGCTCTCTGCCCTTGACGCGCCAGACTCGCTGACCACCGAAGGAATCTGGGGCCTCGAAACAAGCGACGGCTACGGACAGGTGCACGGCATTGTTGCAGCTAGCGATCAGCAGGTCGTGCGTCGCTATTCGCACATCATGGGAGCGGAGCCGTCGCCGGGAGCATTCGCAGACCTCGAGGTGAAGGCTTTCCCTAGTGATCCGCTCACCGGGCTCGACTTTGCATACGAGGATGTGAACGTGGAGGGCGAATTGGGAACCCTCCCTGCCTGGTTTGTCGATGGATCCGATTCCACCTGGGTGGTGTGCTATCACGGGAATGCCCTGACCCGACTCGACTGTCTGCGGCTGCTAGACATCACCGCGACTGCTGGATACCCGACGCTGGTTGCGAGCTATCGGAACAACCCGGGCGGACCTGCGGATCCAAGCGGTCTGATGCAGTACGGGCGCGCTGAATGGCCCGACGTCGGGGCCGGGGTTGCCTACGCGGTCGGCCGTGGCGCCGACTCCGTCGTTGTCGCCGGACTGTCGATGGGCGGGGCGGTGGTCACCTCGTATCTCCTCGAATCGACTGCGACCGACGCCGTTGTCGGGCTGATCCTGGACGCGCCTGCACTCGACCTTGGTGCCTCGATCGATCTTGGAGCCGAGGACGAGTCACTCCCGGTGATCGGACTGCCGGTGCCGCGCTCCCTCGTCTCGGTTACAAAGTGGGTCTCGTCGCTGCGCTGGGACATCGACTGGGGCGCGATCGACTATCTGGCACGCGTTGACGAGCTGGACAAGCCTATTCTGCTCTTCCACGGCGTTGAGGACTCGACCGTTCCCATTGCCATATCCGACGAACTCCAAGAGAGCCGTCCCGATCTCGTGTGGGACTACATCCGGGCACCGGGCGCAGAGCACACTGCCGCCTGGAACGTTGGCCCCGATCTTTATGCAGAACGGGTGCTTGCCTTCATCGAGACAGTTAGTTCAGGCCGCTAGAGGTTTGCGGCCCGCATCATCCCAGGGCGGCGTCCTCGGCGGCGTAGTCGAATACGTCGTCGCCGAGGCTCTCGTCGGGATTGGCTCGCTCCCATTCGACTGTGCGCTGAAGTGCCTCGTCTCTGAAGATCGTCCCCTCATACCTGGGCTCGTCACGTATCCGGCTGGAGTCGGTGACCAGGGACTGCGCGAGGTTCTCCTCGCTACGGAGGCATTTCGGCGTAGCCTCGCCGTCGCGGACAACGACCTCACCATTCCACCCGACGGCGCGGCCGATGGATTCCACTTATTCCTTCTCGGTCAGCGCATCGGGCTGAGCCGCAGTGGACGGGACAGACCCGCACTAACCTGCGGCTGATTCTTCCGCCCCGGAGGCAGTTCTAATGGAATGGTTGTATATCGTCATCGCGCTTGTCGTGATCGTCGCGATTGCGTTCTGGTTCCTGCGCGGACGGAGCAGGCCACCGACCGCCGCTCCCGCCAAGGAGGCCACTCCGCCGGCAGTGACTGCGCCGTCCCGCGGTCTACGAGACCGGCTGGGGAAAACCCGTCGGGCGCTATCGGACCGGCTCAGCGGTGTGCTCAACCGGTCAGGGTTCGACGCGGATTTCTGGAGCGATATCGAAGACTCCCTGGTCGCCGCCGACGTGGGCGTCAAGGCTGCCAGCACTGCGGTTGCAGAAGTCAAGAAGCGGAATCCGGAGAGCCCGGCTGCGGTGCGCGACCTGCTTGCCGCAGAACTGATTGCCCAGTTGGCCGATGCCGATCGGCATCTCGAGACTGGAGGCGATCCCTCGGTGGTGCTGATTGTCGGCGTCAATGGAAGTGGCAAGACCACCACGATTGCCAAACTCGCCCAGCAGCTCGACGGTCCGGAACGACCGGTTCTACTCGGGGCCGCCGACACGTTCCGAGCGGCCGCCGCCGACCAGCTCAAGACATGGGCGGGGCGGATCGGCGTCGATATCGTCGCCGGCGACAGCGGCGCCGACCCTGCCTCGGTCGCCTACGACTCGTATCACGCCGCCAAGGCTCGGGGAGCGGGCGTCGTGCTGGTCGACACGGCCGGGCGGCTCCACTCCAAATCCAACCTGATGGATGAGCTGGGCAAGGTCGCCAGGGTGCTGCGTCGCGAAGCAGGAAAACTGGACGAAGTATTACTCGTCCTCGACGGCACCACGGGTCAGAACGCCATTGAGCAAGCCCGCGTGTTCACCGAAGCCGTGGGCGTGACCGGCATTGTGCTCACGAAGCTCGATGGCACCGCCCGGGGCGGCGTAGCAATCGCCGTCGAGCAAGAACTGGGCATCCCGGTGAAGTACATCGGGGTGGGAGAAGGGGTGGCAGACCTGATACCGTTTGATCCGGAGGCATTCGTCGACGCCCTCCTCGGAGCATGAGCGACACAGCAGATCTGTATCAGCAAGCACGTGAAGTAGCCGCCTCGGCCTATGCGCCCTACTCGGGTTTCCGGGTTGGAGCGGTGGTCGTCGCCGACGATGGCCGTGTCTTCACCGGCTGCAATGTTGAGAACGCCGCCTACGGATCGGGCATCTGTGCCGAGGGCAACGCCATCAGCACAGCTGCGGCCGCCGGGGTGCGCAAGATCGACATGGTCATCATCGCCTGCCTCGACGGAGGCGAGTGCTACCCGTGTGGCAACTGCCGACAGATCATGCGCGAATTCTCGGTCGATACGGTTGTGGTACAGGATGGGCAGGGTTCGCTGCGTACCCATGACTTCGCCGAGGTTCTGCCGCACTCATTCGGTCCGGATTCGCTCGGGTAGAGCGCGAAAAGCTACACAGAGGCCGGCCAGAAACAGCTAATCATTCGCTGCCGGAAACCGATAGTCCCGGATATGGGAAATCGGCGTGACTTCGTTGAGGGCTGGCTCAGTCCCTGGTCGCGTAATCTGATGCTTCTGGTGGGCTACGGCCTTGTCGTGTTCAGCGTCGTGATGATCCGCAACGGGATTGTCTCCAATGACTTCACGGCGATCATCGAAGGGGTCGGAGTCGGCTTCGTCGGGTGGCTCATTTCCACGCTGGTGCCGGACCCGGTGCCTGCTCCCCGCAAGCCAATGCGCCGCCGCGCCGCCATGCTTGCCCGTGTTGGCGGGCATCAGTTGCCGCACTAGCAAGGAGCGCCTCCCGGGGGAGACGCCCCTCGTTTTCGTCGTTTTCCGCTATCTGCCTTCGAGCGCCGCAATCAGTGCCGGCATGACCTTGTGCACGTCGCCGACGACACCGAGGTCGGCGATGGAGAAGATCGGAGCCTCCGCATCCTTGTTGATCGCAATGATCAGGCCGGAGTCTTTCATCCCAACCAGGTGCTGCATCGCGCCGCTGATCCCGCAGGCGATGTACACGTCCGGCTTCACAGTTTTTCCGGTCTGCCCAATTTGCAGCGCGTAGGGCACCCAGCCGGCATCGACGACAGCTCGGGTAGCGCCGACTGCAGCTCCCAACCGGCCGGCGAGTCTGGTCACCGGTTCCCACTTCTCATCGGAACCGCCCATGCCGCGTCCGCCACTGACCACGATGGTCGCGGCCTCCAGATCGGGACCTTGGCTTTCCTCAATATGACGCTCCAGCACGAGAGCGGCGCCGGCATGGCCCACATCCGGCAAAGCAACCGAGGTGACCGGGGGAGGTCCGCCATCGCCCGGCTCGGCGGCGAAAGCCTTGGGACGAACCACAATGACGACCGGTCCGGCGGTGGCAGCGGTGACGACCCGGGTAGTTCCCCCCAGAATCTCGTTGGAGACCTGCACCCGATTACCGCCGACATCGATTTCTACTGCGTTGGACAGCACCGGGCAGCCGAGACGGGCGCTGAGACGGCCGGCGACGTCGCGGGCCGTATACCCCATTCCGAACAGGGCGACGTCGTCTGTCCCAATCAGTTCGCCCAGTGCTGCGGCTGCGAGCGGAGCCGGGAGGGCGTCGCCCACCTTCAGGTGATGAATCGTGGTGGCGCCATATGCGCCCAGTGTGGAAAAGGCATCATCGCTACCCGCACCCACATAGAAAACCGACACGTCACCCCAGTTGCGCGCTTTGCTGAGTAACTCGAGCGAAGAAACGCTCGGGGCGCCGCTCTGTTCCTCACAGAAGACCCAGGTAGCCATCAAATCACCTTCGCTTCCTCGAGCTTCTCGACGATTCTGAGATAGCCCTCGCCCTCGTCTTCGACGATCTCACCGGCCTGACGGGCCGGGATCGGCTCGACTGCCTGGATCGTCTGCTGCACCTGGGGGGTTACGCCTAAGTCGGCGCAGGTCTTGGTGTCCACCGGCTTCTTCTTGGCCTGCATGATCCCCTTGAAGTTGGGGTAACGCGGCTCGACGACGCCGGCGGTGACCGTCAGCAGTACCGGGAGTGGCGCCTCGACCAGGGCGTAGCCGTCCTCGGTCTGGCGCTCGATGCGCAGGGTGTCACGGTCCTTCTCGACCTTGCGGGCAAAACTGAGGCTGGGAACATCGAGTAGCTCGGCGAGTTGCTGCGGCATCACACCGGCGTAGCCATCCGTTGACTCGGTGCCGGCGATTACTAGGTCGAAGCCATCTTCCCGAATAGCCGCCGCTAAGACTCTGGCCGTCGTGAGGGCGTCCGCTCCGCGCAGTGCTTCGTCGTCGATGACGATGGCGCGATCGGCACCCATAGCCAGTGCCTGCCTGATGCCCTGAAGCGAGCCCGACGGTGACATCGAAACCAGCGTCAACGTCGCTTCCTCGCCTACCTCTTCGGCCAGTTGGAGCCCTACCTCTACCCCGTACCGATCCGTGTCGTCGAGCACCTGATCGTTGGGCCGAACCACAAAATGCGAGTCCGGGTCGAGATCGTATGGTGCCGCCGGATCAGGTATCTGCTTGACGCAGACGGCGATCTTCATGGCTGCTATCTCCTCACTGCGGTTGCGACAATGTCGCTGGATTTTACCGGAGTTTCGGGGATGCTTGCAGAGGTTTCGGTTTGCGCTAGCTCTTAGCTACCACGAGCTTGGGAAGCAGGTACTCAATGAGCAGCGTGAACTTGGCCTTCGCCAACGCGGCTGCCTCCTGAACCTCCTCATGCGTCACCGGCTCGTCGGAGGTTCCCGCCGCCAAGTTGGTGACCAGCGAGATCGCTCCTACGCGACGCTGCATGTGCGCCAGCGCGATGGCCTCGGGCACCGTCGACATGCCGACGAGGTCGCCCCCGATACGGCGGACCATCTCGATCTCGGCCGGGCTCTCGTAGCTAGGACCGGTGAACCAGGTATAGACGCCCTCTTTGTAGGGAACGTCGGCTGCCTCAAAGGCCTGCTTCATCAGATGGCGCAGCTCGCCGCTGTAGGCATCGCTCACATCGGGGAATCGGGTTCCCAACCGATCGTCGTTCGCTCCGATCAGCGGGTTCCGCCCGGTCAAGTTGATGTGATCGGACAGCGCAACCAGATCACCGACCGAAAGCCCCCGGCTCACCCCGCCGCTGGCGTTGGTCAGCAAGAAGGTATGGCAGCCGGCCAAGGCGGCAGCCCGTACGCCAAAGACCACGTCGAACAGGTCCCATCCCTCGTAGAAATGGACCCGCCCGGAGAAGACGAGCGCTCCGCGACCGTCAACTTCGATTGAATACAGAGTCCCACTGTGACCTTCCACCTTGGGTGTCGGGAAGTGGGGGATTTCGGTGTACGGGATCGCGACGGCGTCGGGTAACTGCGCCGCATACGTCCCGAGCCCCGATCCGAGGACGAGGGCTGCATCGTGCTGCTCCCGCCCCGAAAGCGCAGCAATCGACCGCGCTGCTTCCACAATCCTGTCGTAGCCCACACCAGCCTCCATGCTCGGCCCCTCACACGTAGCCGAGGTTACCCAATCGAGGTAGCTCGGGGTCGGCGGATCAACCGATGTGGCCGATTATGAGTTGCGGTTCGGGTACCTCCGCGCCGATCTCCCAAGCCCGCTCCAGCAGAGGGCGGGCTCCGGCGAGGCGGTCCTCATCGCTATAGGCAACGACGGCGAGTACGTCGCCACGGTCGACATGGTCGCCGACCTTTGCTTCCACGGAGATACTGACTCCATGGTCGACGTTGTCCTCTTTGCGTTGGCGCCCGGCACCGAGTCGCACCCCGGCAACACCGATGTCGCGAGCGTCGCAACGGTTGACGAACCCCGATTCCGGCGCCGTCAGCTCGAAGCGGTGCGGTGCAACGGGCAGAAGCGACCGATCCTCAGCAACGTTGGGGTCGCCGTCCTGGGCGACGATCACCTCCTGGAACTTCTCCATGGCGGCACCTGAGGAGACTGCAGCCTCCAAACGGGCTCGCGCCGCGGACGGCTCGGACTCGATCCCGCCGAGCACCAGCATGTCGGCCCCGAGCGAATAGGTGAGCTCGACCACGTCCGCCGGGCCACCACCGGCAAGCACATCGAGCGATTCGGCCATCTCGTTGGCGTTGCCGACTTCACGCCCGAGCGGCTGATCCATTCCGGTGAGGGTGGCGATGACTCTGGTGCCGTGAGCCGATCCGATATCAACCATGGTCTCGGCCAGCGCCCGTGCCGACGGCTCATCCTTCATGAATGCACCCGAGCCCGTCTTGACATCGAGCACCAAGCCGTCGATGCCCTCGGCCAATTTCTTGGACATGATGGATGAAGCAATGAGCGGTAGCGACGGAACCGTGCCGGTCGAGTCGCGCAGTGCATAGATGCGCCGGTCGGCTGGAGCCATTGTCTCCGACTGGCCGCCCATCACATAGCCGTGCCTCTCGACAATGGCGACGAATTCGTCCCGGTCGAGCCGGGTGCGAAAACCCGGGATGGATTCGAGCTTGTCGAGAGTGCCTCCTGTGTGGCCGAGACCGCGACCCGACATCATCGGTACGGCGACACCGCATGCGGCCACCATCGGAGCCAGGGGAATGCTGATTTTGTCGCCGACACCACCGGTCGAATGCTTGTCGACCTTCGGGGCCGGGATCTGAGAAAGATCCAACACTTCGCCGGAGCCCAACATGGCCTCCGTCCACGGTGCCAGTTCCTCTCCGGAGAACCCGTTGATGAAGATGGCCATCAACAGCGAAGCCATTTGATAGTCGGGGAGTCGATCGGCGGTGTACTCGGCGATGATCCACTTGAGCTCGTCGGGGAGCAGCGTGCCGCCGTCGCGCTTCCGCTCGATGAGCTCGATGATCGAGTGGTGCTTCATTACCTGATTATCGCCGACGGTACTCGTTTCGCCAGCATATTCCGCTAGCGGGTGCGCTTGACCCTGCCTTTGCTGACGGTGACTCCCTCAGCACGAAGGCGTCGGGCTTGTTCGGCTTCGCTCCCGGGAGCGAGCCTGCCCGCCGCGTTGACCACTCGCCACCAGGGCAGTCCGGGTACCGTGCGCAGCAGATTCCCGACGGCGCGGGCGGCACCGGGATAGCCGGCCTCCGTGGCAATCTCGCCGTACGCAGCCACCTCGCCGGGCTGCAACGATTCGATCACGCGGATGACTGCGGTCTCGAAATCCCCTTCGTTCACACCGCCTCCAATGTCAGCACCTGCGGATGCAACCCTTCCTCATCGTCGGCATGGCGGAACTCACAGCCAATGCGGCGAAACCCTGGCGTTGGCAGAGAGGAGAAGTCCTCGTCGGTGTAGAAGGCGAAGAACCGCGGTGGGTCGGTCCATTCGTCCTCGAGGGTCCCTTCGAAGTTGATGCCACCGAAGACGACGATCAGCGCAATCCCGCCCGGGCGCAGCCCACGACGAGTCACGCCCAGGACGGTTGGCCACAGCCCTTTCTTGACGTGCAAGAGCGAGTTCATCGCAAACACACCGTCGAACTCACCAACGAAGAAGTCCGGGTTGGTGAAGTCTCCGACCCTGGCGTCGACGCCCCGTTCGCGAGCAAGGCCGACATTGGCAGGGGAGAGGTCCATGGCAGTGACTACGAACCCCTTTGCTGCTGCGTAAACGGCCCCCTGACCGGCTCCGGCGCCAAGCTCGAGTAGCGAGGCGCCCGGTTCCAGTCGGGCGAGAAACTCATCGACAATCTCGGCTCGCCACCCTGCAAACACATTGTTATCGCGACGCGGCGCGTCGAAGTCATAGGCGGCGCGCAGCGTTTCGCGATGCTCGTTGGCTGTCATTACAGAGGAGGACGGTCGATCGTGCCGAACAACCGATCGCCCATATCGCCAAGACCGGGGACGATGTAGAACGTGTCGTTCAGTTCCTTGTCGGCAGCGGCGGCGACAATGCGAACCTCGGGATGATCCCGGTACATCCGGGCGACGCCTTCGGGCGCGGTGACGACGCAGAGTGCGGTGATATCGGTAGCCCCCGCTTCCTTGGCCTTGTCAACGGCCCAGGAAAGCGACCCCCCGGTGGCCAACATCGGTTCGAGAATCAGCACAGAAGTGTCATCGACCTGAGGCAGATTCACGTAGTACTCGACTGGTTCAGCCGTGTCCTCATCGCGCTGCAGGCCGGCAAAACCGACCTTCACATGCGGGATGAGATCGACGACTGCATCGAGCATGCCCAGTCCGGCGCGCAGCACGGCCACGGCAACGACGTCGGCGAGGCGATGCCCAGTTGTAGTTCCCATCGGCGTCTCGACGGGCTCCTCGATGGTCGGTACCGCACGGGTAGCTTCCATGACCAGGGTGTTGGTGAGCCGCCTGGCCGCGGCGCGGAACTCATCGTTTCCTGTTGCGCTGTTGCGGAGGGTGGTCAAGTAATGCCGGGCGAGTGGATGGTCGACAACTGTCAGGTTCATGCTCATTCCTCCAGCGCAGTGTTCGATTGTGGGCAGTATCGCAGCATCTCGCTGCGATTCGCAGTTCGCAACAGCGCCCGATACTCTTTGATGAATGGCGGCCTTTTGGAGGTCCTTCCGTTGCGGGTGCACATCGAGTGGTGCCATGCGTGAAGTGGCCGTGGCCGCACTCCTTGTCGTGATCGGCTTGGCGGCCTGCAGCAATGGGAACGCCGAGCCTGAGGGTCCGTGGCAGATCGTGATCGTGTCTGACAGCTTTGCGCTGGGTGAGTGGCCGCAGCTGTGGGCTGACCTCATTGAGCAGGATGTCGGCATCGATGTCGATCTCCGCAATCACTATCGCGACGGATTCGTCGACTACGACCAGGTCATTGCGGAGCCTGAGGTGAGGGCCGATTTGGAATCTGCCGACATCATTCTGATTCCGCCTGAGGCTGATCACCTCCGCGCGGCGTTCTGCGATCTCGGAGATACAGTTTGCCTGCAGCAGGCGACGGAAGAGTACGTAGTCAAATGGGATGCCCTGCTTGATGAGGTCCGCGAGATCAACCCGGATGCGCGATTGCGGTCTGCCATTACCTGGGCGTGGATTGCTCCGCCGGAGCGCCGTGGTGGGCTACGCAGCTTCATGGAAGCCGCCGCCGAGGTCACCCGCCAACACGGAGGCGTCGTCGCCGACGTCGACCCGCTGCTGACCGGCGACGACCACACTCAACAGCCGCCAACGGGCTGGACCGATTCGATGGGGCACTTCACCGGCCCGGGAGCTTCTGCCGTCGCCGAAGCCTTCCACGCACTGGGCTACGACGACTGAGGTACGGAAATGAGAGACCAAAACGCGACGACCTCCGCAAGAGTTTCAGCTAGGTCTATCCTCCAAGCCGCATGTTCGATGCAATCAGCGACCGATTCAATGATGTCTTCTCCCGGCTGCGGGGCAAAGGCCGTCTCTCCGAGGCAGACGTAGATGCTGCGCTGCGCGAGGTGCGCCTGGCGCTGCTCGAAGCGGACGTCAACATCACCGTGGTCAAGTCGTTCCTATCCCGGGTCAAGGAACGGGCTCTCGGCGCCGACGTAGCCAAGAGCCTGACCCCTGGGCAACAAGTCATCAAGATCGTCCACGAGGAGTTGATCAACACTCTCGGCGAAGAGGCTCCTCTGCAGCGGCCCGCCGCTCCTCCGCTGGTGATCCTCATCGCCGGACTTCAGGGCTCCGGGAAGACGACCTCGGCAGCCAAGCTGGCACGTCTTCTCAAGAGCAAGGGCAAGCGTCCGCTGCTGGTTGCGGCCGATCTGCAGCGCCCCGCGGCTATCGATCAGCTCGAGACCCTCGGCAAGCGGGTTGGCGTTCCGGTATACGTGGACCGGAAGACGAAGGCGCCCCGACTGGCCAAGGCAGCGCTGAAACATGCCCGCCAGGAGGGTCATAACGTTGTCATCATCGACACGGCCGGGCGTCTCCAGGTCGATGACGAGCTGATGAAGGAGCTGGCGGCGGTGCGCAAGGCGGCCGACCCGGATGAGACGCTCCTCGTTGTCGACGCAATGACCGGTCAGGAAGCGGTCAACGTCGCCAGAGGTTTCCTCGACTACGCAGAGTTGACCGGGCTGGTTATGACCAAATTGGACGGCGACGCCCGCGGCGGAGCCGCGATCTCCGCCCGTGAGGTAACGGGATGCCCGATCAAGTTCGTTGGACTGGGTGAGGGCCTCGACGATCTCGATGTCTTCTACCCGGAGCGGATGGCCTCACGAATCCTGGGCATGGGAGACGTACTCACGCTGATCGAGAGGGCGGAAGAGGCATATGACGAGGAGCAAGCTGCTGCAGCGGCCGAGAAGCTGCGCACCGCCGCCTTCGATCTGGAGGACTTCCTCGAGCAGTTCCAGCAGCTCAGAAAAATGGGGCCACTGCAGAACCTGGTTAGTATGCTGCCCGGCGCCGGACAGGCGCTTCGTGACGTTGAGGTCGATGAAAGGGACCTCAATCGTGTCGAAGCGATCATCAGGTCGATGACTCCGGCAGAACGCCATGATCCGAAAACCATCAATGGGAGTCGGAAACGGCGCATTGCGGCTGGATCGGGAACCCGACCGCAGGACGTCAATGCCGTCCTCAAACAGTTCTCGGAAGCACAGAAGATGATGAAGATGATCGCCGGTGGCAAGAGCCCGATACCGGGGCTGAACCTACCGGGATTAGGTCGAAGCAAGAAGAGGTGAAGTAGATGCCGGTCAAGATCCGCCTGACGCGGATGGGCAAGAAGAAGCAACCGTCTTATCGCGTCGTTGTGGTGGACTCGCGCAAGCCGCGCGACGGGGCATACATCGAGCAAATAGGCCGATATGACCCCAGGCAGGAGCCGTCGTTGGTAGAAATCGACAACGAGCGCGCTCTGGACTGGTTGCAGAAGGGTGCCCAGCCCACCGAACGTGCGAAGAAGCTGCTGGAGATCTCCGGAGCCTGGACCCGCTACGCAGTGGGGCGCGGAGACATCCACACCGTTGGCTCTGCCCCGGTGCCGGCTGCCGAGCCGACTGCTGAGGACCCCGCCGTCGCCGAGGCTGCGGTCGAAACCGCCGCGGTCGAGGAACCTGCTGAGGAAGCCTTGGCCGACGAATCCGCCGTAGCGGAAGCCGAATCCGAAGAAACCAAGGCGGGCGAATAGTGGAACAGGGTCAGATTGTCGACAAGGTTGTTCGGTATGTAACCGAACAGATCGTCGACGATGCATCAAGCGTCGAAGTCGAAGTCGTCAACGACGGTGAGGATTCCGTCGTCGCCGAGGTGCGAACTGCGAAGAAGGACATGGGTCGCGTTATCGGTCGCCGTGGCCGAGTTGCCCGCGCAATCCGCGCCGTGGCCCGGGCTGCCGGCGATGAAGAAGGCTTAGACGTACAGGTTGAGTTCCTCGACTGACCGCAGTGGAGGTACGAGTCCGACCGCCAAGGTCGGCTACATCCGCCGCGCTCACGGAATCAACGGAGCGGTGATTGCTCGCGTCCTCGATGAGGAGCTCGATCGTTTTGTCCCGGGCGCCGTCCTGCTCACGGATCGCGAGTCGTGTCCGCGGGTCACCATTGATACCGTGCAGGCTCACAAGGACGGGCTGCTAATCAGCCTTGTCGATGTGTTCGACCGGAATACGGCCGAGAGCCTGCGGGGAGCTTCGCTGCTTGTTACCGAACGCCGCCGGCTCGACGAAGATGAATTCTGGCCGGAGCAGCTGCTCGGCTTGAACGTGGTCGACCCCGCCGGCTGCGAGATCGGTGTGGTCGCCGATCTCATCTCCGGGACCGCCCAAGATCGTGTTGTCGTTGCGACCGGACACGGCGAGGTTGAAGTGCCGTTTGTCGCTGCGCTCTTTCCTAGCGTCGATATTGGTTCAGGGAAGCTCGTCCTCGATGCCCCGGAGGGTCTACTGAACAACTAAGCCCTCAGGCTTCCGGAGGCTCTGGGATCGACCGGTCGGTGGTATCGATCGTGACTCGGGCCGGCATGCCGGCCCGATCGCGCTGCGCCGTCGCTTCGAACTGCAGTACGCCGGCTGGTAGACCTCGCACAACCGTCGCAAACTCTTGCCATAGATTGCCACGCAAGGGCGTGATAGTGGTTTCGAATACCACGGCGGGATCCTCGCTCATCCGGGAGATGGTGACGTTGACATCTCCGCTTTCGCCCCGCACGTAGCCGCGGACTTGCACAGTCTCCTCGGTCGAATCTGGTGCCGGCGAAAGAAGGACGACGCTGGTTCCAACAGCAGCACCGACGACTGGCGTGGCAACCTCGTCGGGCCGGACATCGATGACGATGCGACTGGGGGAGTCGACCTCATAGGCACGCAGCGCCAGTGCGCTCTCCGGAACCACATGAAGATCTACAGCCAAGGTGCCGGCTTGCGTGGCCACTACGAATGCACCCGAGACCAGTTCGCCATCAAATCGCGTGTCAGCGATGGCGGAGCGCGTGATCGCTTCGGGAAGGGACACCCGAATAACGCCCGTTTGAGCGTTGTAGTCGACTCCTACGGGGTCGATTGCCCCGGCCGGCGCACCGTCCGCAGTAAGCAGCTCGACGACGACTCGCTCACAACCGGGGTGGCTTGCCCAGCGGAGCTTGGAGAGCTGGGCAGCGTCGCCGTTGGCACCTCCGAAGGCGGAAATGATCCCCTCGCGGGCGAAGGGTCGATCCCCGGCTAAGCATGGCGACTCGTCGGTAATCGACGCTTCAGCGGTGGTCGGGATGGTCGGAGGCAGCGTCGTCGTCGTTGTTGTGGTCGTGACGGTCGTGGTCGGGGCTACCTGCTCGGCAAGACCGCAGCCGGCTGCAGAGAGAAGAATCAGTAGCAAGACAAGGCTGCGGTGCATCGCCAGGAGCTTACCCAACCACAGGTTTGACAAATGTGCGACTAACATCAAATATACGAAATTACTCGACCAACGGAGAATGGGTTGTCGGCGGTAGGCAAGGAACTCAGAAAGATGCGGATCTTCCTGGTGGTGTGGGCGGGTCAGTTTGTGTCGCTGGTCGGGACTTCGCTGACGGGCTTCGCCCTGGCGATCTGGGTCTACCAGGAGACGGGGTCGGCTACCAAGCTCTCGTTCGTTCTGCTTGCTGCTCAGTTGCCGCAGATACTGTTCACGCCGATTGCCGGAGCGTTGGTCGATCGCTGGGACCGGCGGCGCGCAATGATCGTTGCCGACACGGGAGCCGGGGCGGGGACTCTGGCTATTGCATTGCTGCTGCTCAGTGGCAATCTCGAGTTTTGGCATCTGTACCCGACCCTGGCATTCTCCGGTATCTTCCAGGCGTTCCAATGGCCGGCGTATGCAGCGGCAACCACGCTGCTGGTTCCGAAGGAGCACTACGGCCGCGCCGCAGGAATGGTGCAGATGGCCGAGGCTATAGGTCAGGTGATCGCACCGGCGGTGGCAGGTGTCGTGCTTGCTGTCTGGGGCCTGCAGGCAGTCATCCTGGCTGATGTCGTCACCTTCTCGGTGGCTGTGCTGACCCTGCTTGCGGTGCGCTTTCCGCAGCCGGTGCAGTCGAAGGCGGGAGCCGCCAGTAGCGGATCGTTGCTCGGTGAGGCGCGGTTCGGATGGACCTACATACGTCGGCGCCCTGCCTTGCTGGCGTTGCTCGCCTACTTCTCGAGCGTGAACCTCGTCTTCGGGTTTGTCGGCGTCCTCATCTTTCCGCTCGTCCTGGGATTCGCCGACGAGGTGGCTATGGGAAACGCCTTCACCTTGGCGGCGCTGGGCATGGTGGCCGGGAGTGTTGTGATGAGTGCCTGGGGTGGCCCGAAGAAGCGGATATACGGCGTACTGGGTGCCGATCTCGTGCTCGGCGTGGCGATGATCGTATGGGGGAGTCGGCCCTCACTAGTGCCTGTCGTGCTCGGTGGTCTCGCCGCCTTCTTCGTGATACCCATCGCCAATGGTTCGAGCCAAGCCATCTGGCAGGCGAAGGTAGAGCCCGATGTGCAGGGCCGGGTGTTTGCCGCGAGACGCGTCCTCGCCCAGATTGCGGGTCCTGTTGCTCTGCTCATGGCCGGACCGCTGGCCGACAATGTCTTCGAACCGCTGCTCCAACCAGGCGGGGCGCTGGCGGACAGCGTCGGCTCAATCATTGGAGTAGGGCCGGGACGCGGCATCGCATTGTTGTTCATCATTTTGGGAGGTATGTCGATTGTGTTCACGATCATCGCTTTTCTGTACCCGCGTCTGCGCAACCTCGAGGACGAGATACCCGACCACGACGAGATTCCGGAGCCGGAACTCGCGGCCTGACAATGTCGGCAAGCGCCGGGGCTGGTGATAGCGTTCCCGAATGCTGCTGAATGCGCCAGATCCCGAACTCGCTGTTGAGTTCATCACCGGGCGCCGCGATCCTCGTCCGCTCTTCGCTGAAGCGCGCCGTCTGCGCGACGAGGGCAAAGGCAGGATTGTCACGTACTCGCGGAAGGTATTCCTACCCGTCACGACCCTATGTCGCGACACCTGTACCTACTGCACCTTTGCCAAACCACCCGGCGCCGGCGGTGAGTACCTGACTCCAGTCGATGTGATGGCGATAGCCGAAGCCGGTGCAGCGCACGGTTGCACCGAGGCGCTGTTCACCCTCGGTGACAATCCAGAAGACCGCTGGCCGCAGGCGAGGGCGTTTCTCGATGAACACGGAGTGGCCAGCACCGTGGAGTACGTCCGCCTCCTCAGCGAGCGGGTCAACGCGGAGACACCGCTACTCCCTCACGCCAACCCCGGTGTCATGGATGACGATGCGATCGCGACGCTTCGTCCGACAAACCCCTCCATGGGCTTGATGCTGGAGAACATCTCGCCGCGACTGCTTGAACCGGGAATGCCGCACCACAACTGCCCGGACAAACAGCCGGAACTTCGAGTTGCGACCATCGAGTCCGCCGGCAGACAGCAGGTGCCCTTCACGACCGGTGTCCTCGTCGGGATTGGAGAAACCCCGGAAGAAGTAGTCGCATCACTCGTGGCCCTCGCCGAGCTACAGCAGCGGTGGGGTCACATCCAGGAAGTAATCGTCCAGAACTTTCGGGCGAAGGCCGACACCAGGATGCGGCGGGAAGCGGAGCCAACCATCCAGTATTTCTCTCGCGTTGTCGCCGCGGCTCGTTGGATCCTCGGACCGGAGATGAATCTACAAGTCCCTCCGAATCTCACCGACGACTTCGGTCTGTACCTGGACGCAGGCATAAACGATTGGGGCGGAGTATCCCCGCTCACTATCGACTGGGTCAACCCTGAAGCCCCATGGCCGCATCTCGACAGGCTGGAGGCGGTGACGGAGAGCCGTGGATTTGCGCTTCGACCCAGGCTGCCGGTTTATCCCGAGTTCATTGCCGACAGATGGATCGACTCGGGCCTCCTCCCCAAAGTGACTGCCGCATCCGATCAGCAGGGCTACGCTCGGGTGCCGCAACTGCACGAGGAACCGCCACGATGACCGACACCGTCACCTTCCTCCGGCTTCGCCCGGCCGAAACCATCAACGAGCTGTGGGCTGCCACCCGGCGCCGCGAGGGAACTACGACTGTGGAAACCGAGCAGCTCAGTACGGAGCAACGACAGGGCGCCATCGCCGGTGGTCTGGCTCCGGTCGCAATTGGCGTCGACACCGCTGAGCCCATGGCGTGGGTGGTTGATCCGGCGGAGATTGCCTCTCTGGTCAAGGCGGGTGTTGCCGGCTGGCGGATCACCGTGGTGGATAGCGGCGAGCGGACTGCGGTAATAGATGCAGTCGCCCGGAGCAAGGCAGCATTGCTGAGGACTGGGCGCAGCAAGGTTCGAGATGCCGCTGCTATTGCGATGCTGCCCGGCCTCGATGTGCGGGTTTCGGTTTTCGTTGATTCCCCCGAAGAAGCGGTGCGGGCTGTCGGCAAAGGTGCTCGCGACCTTCTGTTGCGAGGCTGGGATACCGAAGGCCTCGGCGAGCTGCGAGCCGCGCTTGAAGGCTTTCGCCTAGTTGAGCGTGGGCCGCTCCCACCAGAGGTGACGGTCGATGAAGCTCGTACTCACCTGCCGCCCGAGCTATTTACGCTCTACCTCTCCCAGGTCGATGGATCGGGAGCAGTGCGACCCCGCTACGAGTGGGCGCCCGGGATCGATACGGATGCACCAATCCCGCCGGGCCGGTTCTCCGGCCAGTGGGCCGACGAGCTCTGGCGGAGCCATCGCTACGAGCTGGATCTGGCTGAGCTCGATGCCGACTTGGCACACATCCTGCAAGCCTCTCTCGACGGGGAGCGCCCGACCCAAAGCGAAGTGGAGCGGCTGTTTCGGGCGCGCGGCGACGAGATCGATGCGATCGCGGTCGTCGCCGATGCGCTGCGGCGACGCACCAGCGGCGAGATTGTCAGCTTCGTGGTCAATCGCAATATCAACTACACCAACCTGTGCACCTACAAGTGTGGTTTCTGTGCGTTCTCGAAAGGGCCCCGCTCGCTGAATCTACGCGGGGAGCCTTACTTGATGTCGATTCCGCAGATTGTCGAACGCGCAGTAGAGGCCTGGGAACGGGGCGCCACTGAGGTTTGCCTCCAGGGTGGTATTCACCCCGACTTCACTGGTGACTTCTACCTGGCGGTGGTTGAGTCGATCAAACACTTCCTACCGGAGATCCACATTCACGGGTTCACCCCGCTCGAGGTCTGGCAGGGCGCCGAGACCATCGGAATGACCATTCGAGATTATCTGGCGCGGTTGCGCGATGCCGGCCTCGGTACGTTGCCGGGCACCGCCGCCGAGATCCTCGACGATAGCGTTCGGCTACACCTGTGTCCCGACAAGATCCGCACGGCGCAGTGGGCGGAAGTCATGATCACTGCGCACGAGCTGGGCCTCAAATCCACCGGAACGATCATGTTCGGCCACATCGATTCTCCGGTTTCCTGGGCAAACCACTTCGAGGTGCTGCGGAGTATCCAACAGCGAACCGGTGGCATCACTGAGATCGTGCCGCTGCCCTTCGTGCATATGGGAGCGCCGATTTTCCTACGGGGTATGGCACGTTCCGGCCCAACCTGGGATGAGGTGCTTCTCATGCATAGCGTTGCCCGGATTGCATTTGATGGGCTTATCGACAACATCCAAGCTTCATGGGTGAAGCTGGGCTTGGCGGCTGGTGGGCGACTATTGCAGGCAGGATGCAACGATCTTGGCGGCACTCTCATGGATGAGACGATCTCTAGGGCGGCGGGGGCATCCCACGGCTCAGAGATGGATGCCGGTGTCATGGAAGGACTCATTCGCTCGATCGGGAGAGTCCCGGCTCAACGCAACACGCTTTACGAGTTGGTGGCCCGGCCGGCACTGGGTCGCCGGGACGTCCGAGCGGGTGGGCGTACCGGATCCTGAAGAGTCGCGACTATTGCGGCCATTGCCTCGTCCACGGCAGCGGCCTTGCCTTTGGCAGGGGCGCTGGCTACCGAGCCTTCTCTTGGAGCGTGACTGCGGTACCGGTCATGGTGATGAGCATCCGGGTACCAACCGGGGTGTACTGCATGGTCAACCCGATAACGGCGTGTGCCCCGCGCTCTACTGCCTCGTCCACGATGCCTTCTATGCCGACCTGTCTTCCCTTGGCCAGCGTTGCTCCCACCTGGCGGAGATCACCGCCCGGGGCTTCAACGGCGACCTCGGCGGTCACTACACCGAGATAGGTGTGCACATCCCAACCGGTCAGTTGCTCGGTTGTGGTCACGACAGGTCGCCAGGTGGCTCGCCCATCGGCACCGGTCACCCATCCCTGGGCAGATCGTTGCCATTCTGCACCCCACCTTCTCCCTAATCCGTAGTCGGCTTCGCGGATTGCGGGCATGGGGCCGGGGATGCGGTCGGCATCGGGTCGGAGGTCAACAACGACATGGGGTTCGTCGGCGGGGGCCGCCTGCTGCGTCTGCTGCGTCGTGCTCTCCCGGGCTTCCGCCCACTCGCTGGCGCGCTCGTGCGGAGTTGTCCGGGACGTGGAGGCAATCTGTTTCCCAGCCTCAATGCGCTTCTGGGCGACGGTCATCGCCTGGTCGAGTCGAGAGCGTGCGGTGAACCGATCGTCTTCAGGCTGACCCCCACCACCGGAGGTCGAATCAGCAGACGAGGCCGGCGCGACCCAGCTTCCGGCATTTGCCCGTTCTCCTGCGGGTGTGATCGGTTCCGCCAACTGTTTACCCCCGTACCCGCAGATCAGAATACTCTGTAACCGTGCGTATCAACATAATTACGATCTTCCCGGAGTTCTTCGACTCCCCATTGCGGGTCAGTCTCGTCGGCAAGGCGCGGCAAGATGGTCTAATGGAAGTAGCTGTCATCGACCTTCGCCCGTTCGGTAGAGGCTTCCACAGGCAACTCGACGATGCCCCATTTGGGGGAGGGCCGGGCATGGTGATGATGGTGGAGCCGCTTGACCAGGCCCTGGCTCCGCTGGCGGAATCGCACCGGGTTCTCCTGGCTGCGGCAGGCACCCCGCTGACCCAAAACAAGCTGGATAGCTGGTCGCGGCTGGATGAACTGACTCTGGTTTGCGGCCGTTACGAGGGAGTAGATCAGCGAGTTGCCGACAATCTCGTCGACGAAGAGATCTCTCTCGGCGACTACGTGCTGCTCGGCGGTGAGGTGGGAGCGCTGGCCATTGTCGAGGGCGTTACCCGGTTGCTCCCCGGCGTTGTCGGGAATCCCGAGTCCGTTGCAAGCGAGAGCTTTCGTGACGGACTGCTCGAAGAGCCCCAGTACACGCGTCCGGCTGAGTATCGGGGCTGGCCGGTCCCAGAGATACTGCTGTCGGGCGACCACGGCAGGGTAGAGGAGTGGAGGCACCGGCAGCGGCTGGAGAAAACCCGATCCCTTCGCCCGGACCTGATCGAGGAACACGACGACGAGAGTTAGCGCAATCGGCGGAGTGTGGTTAGAATCCTCGCTTCGAGTTTCCTTTTTTCCCTCATTCGGAGGAATCCGTGAATACGGTCGATCAAATCGAGTCCGCATACGTGCGCGACGATATACCGGACTTTGCGCCCGGCGATACGGTGCGCGTGAATGTGCGCGTCGTCGAAGGTGGCCGTGAGCGAGTCCAGATCTTCGAGGGTGTTGTCATCGCCCGCAACGGCAGAGGCGCCCGGGCCTCCTTCACCGTCCGCAAGCTCAGTTTCGGCGTCGGTGTCGAGCGGATTTTCCCGCTGCACGCTCCGATCATCCAGTCCATCGAGGTCGTGCGGCGCGGTGATGTCCGCCGCGCCAAGCTCTACTACCTGAGGGACCGGGTCGGCAAGGCTGCGCGCATCAAGGAGAAGCGGGACTGACTCCCGTCTTTCACGATGAACGAAGTACCCGGGGATCACGAACATCGCCCCGAATCGAGCGCGCCCGAAGACATCCCGGAGGATTTGATTGCTCCGCCGGCTGAGGAACAGCACCGGCCGTCGGAGGCGATGGCCTTCCTTCGGGAGCTTCCGTTCCTCATCGTGGGAGCGCTCATTGTCGCCGTGCTCGTCAAGACTTTCCTCATTCAGGTGTTCTGGATTCCTTCGGCGTCAATGGAAGCAACCCTCGACATAGGCGATCGGGTCATCGTCAACAAGATCTCGTATCGATTTGGCGATCCCGGCCGCGGCGACGTGGTCGTCTTCGAACCGGAGACATTCGAGGACGAATCGATCGTGACGAAGATCTCGCGAAATCTGCTCGAGTCGGTGGGGTTGCGCACCCCGGAGTCCGATCTCATCAAACGGGTGATCGGCCTGCCCGGAGAGACCGTGGAGATACGGGACAGCACCGTGCTAATAGACGGCAATCCACTGCGGGAACCATATCTGGCCCCCAATCTCACGATGCGCGACGAGGGGCCGTGGGAGGTCCCCGCCGGTCACTATTTTGTGATGGGGGATAACCGCAACAGCAGTAATGACAGCCGGCGGTTCGGCGCTATCGACGGCGGTCGGATTGTTGGAAGAGCATTCTCCGTGGTTTGGCCGCCAAGTCACTGGGGCGGACTCTGATTCGTCTCGACGAGGAATCGCTGCCGGACGCCCTGACTGATCTCTTCACCGCCGACTCCCGATTCGCATCGCTGCTCTCCCGCAATGGTGTCCCGCCCCTGTGACCGCGACCCGGTGGATTCCCCACCCTCACCAGGAGCATCCTCGAGCAGCAAGTCTCACTCGACAGTGCCGCGACAGCGTTTCGGAACCTGGAACAAGTGTTGGGGGAGGTTAGCCCTGGGAGGTTCCTTACCCTCGATGGCGCAGCGCTGAGGAGGATCGGCTGCGGCCCGCGTACTGTGGCACGCCTACCTATCGCAATGTGAGCGCAGCCTCGACCGAGGCTTCGATCCCGGGAACGACCGGCTCACAAACGATATGTCACAGCCCATGTACATACTCACTGTGGGTGGTTATTGGTTGAAGAACCCACCTACCGATCCGTAAAGGCGTAGTATGCGACCCCGCTGCAAGAAGTGCAGGAGCAGGAATGGGCGAGGAAGACCTCGAACGCTACGAAACCGGCGTTGAGCTAAGGATGTATAAGGAGTACCGCGATGTACTCCCTCTCTTCCGCTATGTCATAGAGACGGAGCGGCGCTTCTACCTGGCCAACGAGGTTGAGATGCACACCCGCCGTTCTGAGGGGTCGGTCTACTTCGAGCTGGAGTTGAACGACGTATGGGTGTGGGATATGTACCGACCGGCCCGTTTCGTCAAGAGCGTAAAGGTAATGACGTTCCGGGACGTGAACATCGAAGAGCTCGAGCCGACCTCGGCGCTCTAGGCGAGCGCATCGCTGCTCGCTTTCTCCAGGACCGCGGAGCCAAGATCGTTGCGCGCAACGTGCGTGTAGGGCGAGGAGAACTCGATCTCATTGTTGCTTTTGCAGGCGAGCTAGCCGCAGTTGAGGTCAAGACGGGGTCTGCCGGCAACGAGCCGATCTACCACTTCGATGCGGACAAGCGGAGACAGGTGCGGGCACTTGCCGCTAGCCGACGGATCGGCAGGGTCGACTTCGTCGGAGTGGTGAGATCAGCTGACGGTTTCACGGTGCGCTGGCTGCCCCGCGTCGGCTGAGTATCCCATTCGCCTCATCTCCTTGAACCAACATCCACGATGCCAGTGGCGGCGAAGATCAGGCGCAAGTTCTGGGATCACGACGATATGTCCGATACCGGTCTCGATTTTGCTGTCACAGCCGGGGCAGGCATACCGCTTGCGCGCCTGGTAAGGCTGGATCGGCTTGATGACGAGCGGTCCGAGCGGTGACTCTCCCATATCAACCACCGACCAATGCCCACAGCACAACGCCGAGTGTGATCACGAGAAACGTGATCACAACAATGACATCGGCGCTATTCGTGTCCTGCTGGCGAAACGGATTGAATCCCACGGCACCGGAGCGTAGCTGCTGTGAGCCGGGTGGTCGGGGAACGGCTCTGGCGCCGTTGCGTGATGTGTCACAGCGACCAAATAGGTTGATGACATGCTTTCCTGTGTTACATCTGTTGTTCTTGTTGGAGTCGAGCCGCGCCGGGTCAATGTCGAGGTGTTTGTCGGCGGCGGTCAGCCGGCGTTTGTGATCGTCGGCCTACCCGACACCGCGGTGCGGGAGGCTACGCAACGAGTGCGAGCTGCAATCCAGGCCTCCGGCTATGAGTTTCCCGGGCGACGGGTCATCGTCAATCTCGCCCCGGCCGATGTCCCCAAGGGCGGTTCCGCGTATGACCTACCCATTGCGCTCGGAGTGCTGGCTGCATCGCAAGCGACGCCCAAAGGTGCGGCCGATGTGGTTGCCCTGGGCGAACTGGCTCTCGACGGGCAGGTGCGGGCGGTGCGCGGCGGTTTGGGAGCCGCGGTAGTCGCCGAGGAGACATGCCTGCGGTGTCTACTCCCGCCGGAGTCGGCCGCCGAGGCAGTGAGTCTGGGTAGGGCGCAGGGGGTCGTTGCCGCCAGCAGTCTGCGAGAAGCAGTCGAGGTTGCGCTCGGCCACCGGTCGGGGGCCGCGATACCCGAACTCATTGGTGACGCCCCGCCGACGGCCGATCTCGCCGAAGTCCGCGGCCAGCCGCTCGTGCGTCGGGCTCTCGAAATAGCGGCGACCGGAGGACACCATATGCTGATGACGGGACCACCCGGGGCCGGCAAGACGATGTTGGCACGCTGTCTCCCTGGGATTCTGCCCCGCCTGACTGGAGGCGACGTGGCGGAAACCGCCCTTACCTGGGCTGCAGCAGGGGTTCCGCGTCGCGATCCCACGCTGGCTCCGTTCCGGTCTCCCCACCATTCCGCGTCGCTCGCCGCCTTGATCGGCGGCGGGTCCGGGATACCGGTGCCCGGCGAAACGGCTCTGGCCCACAAGGGGGTGCTGTTCCTCGACGAGTTGGGTGAGTTCCCCGTCCATCTGCTGGACGCGCTCCGGCAGCCGATGGAGGAGGGACACGTTGTCGTCTCCCGCAAAGGGGCATCGGTGCGGTTTCCCACCGAATTCCAGCTGGTGGCAGCCACCAACCCGTGTCCCTGCGGATATGAAGGTGACTCTCTGCGATCGTGTCAGTGTCCACCGCGTGCAATCGCCAAGTACCAGCGGCGACTGTCCGGGCCGCTGGTCGACCGATTCGACATCGCAGTTCGCGTGCCACGGGTCGAGTCGGATGAGATGGCCGGCCCCCCCGGTGAACCGAGTGGGCAGGTCGCGGCCCGGGTGGCAGCGGCTCGGAAGCGGCAGGACGGCCGTGGGACGAGAAATGCGCGTCTGGGGCGAAGCGAATTGGACGTTCTTCACTGGCACAGCGCAGCCGAGGGCATGCTCGAGCAGGCGATGCGGAACTCCGCGCTCACTGCCCGCGGCTGGGATCGCGTGCGGCGGGTTGCGGCAACAATTGCCGATCTCGACGAATCCGATGTGATCCTCAGTCGTCATCTCGGTGAAGCGTTGGCGTATCGGGGTCAGCGATGAATGACGCCCGACTCCAAGTCGCCTTCGGTGGGATGCATCCCGACCGAGTCCGCGATCTGTACGACAGGCACGGTCCTGAGGGGACTCTGCACCGTGTAACTGGGGGTGGAATCAAGACGACATCCCGGGTGCGCGCCGCAGTAGCTGTTCCCGCCGCAACCCGCCGTCGGGAGCTTTCCGCCGCCGGGATAGATGTCGTTTACCGGGGAGAGTTACGGTACCCCGAGCACCTCGCGGAGATGCCCGATGCGCCCGATCTGCTCTTCGTGCGGGGGGAGCTACCTCGCCGTCCCGCGGTTGCGGTCGTCGGTACCCGCCGTTGTACCTCTTATGGCAGGGCAATTGCCCGCGACTATGGGAGCGCCATTGCGGGATGCGGCTGGCCTCTGGTCAGCGGGCTTGCTCGCGGTATAGATGGATTCGCACACCGGGGCACCGTCGCCGCGGGAGGTGTCGGGGTCGCTGTACTCGGGTCCGGCATTGACGTGCTGTACCCGCGGGAGCACACCAATCTAGCCCGGGGCCTGATCGAGAGCGGGGGCGCCGTGGTCAGCGAAGCGCCACCGGGCACGCCGCCTGAAGCGTGGAGGTTCCCTCCGCGCAATCGCATCATCAGCGGACTGTCCGCTGCGGTTGTAGTCGTGGAGGCAACGGTCAAAGGTGGTGCTCTGATAACGGCCGAAGCTGCTCTCCGCCATGGCCGGCAAGTGTTTGCCGTGCCGGGTGACATCAGCCGTGCTTCATCTGCGGGTAGCAATCTGCTAATTCGTGATGGCGCTTTCCCGGTGCTGGATCCTGAAGATCTCATCGAGTCGCTGGAGTTGCTCATGGGCCCACCACCGCAGAGGCCGGTGGCGGCGGATGACGTCGGCGTGCAAGGCTGGGAGCGAGAGTTGCTCGACCTTGTGGCGTCCGGAGTCGGCGAGGCGGACGACATCCTTGCCCGCTGTGAGGCGTCGCCGGGTGATGTGCTGGCCGCGTTGGGACGCTTGGAGATCAGCGGAGTGCTGCGCTGTGAAGCGCCGGGACACTACACGGTGGCCGGGCGAACAACGCCCGGTCGTTGACGTTGCGGCGGGTAGCGGCGACGATGAAGGGCTGATGGAGCAGACCCTTTCGCTTGCCGATGCCGCGCTCGAGTTTGTGCACCGCCTCGAGGTCGAGCGCGGTCTCTCGTCGCACACGCTGCGCGCCTACGAGCGCGATCTCATGCAGTTCGGTGAGTTCTGTGAACGTGCAGGTGCGGTGACGCCGGGAGAGGTCACCAGGAAGATGATCCGCCGCTACATGTCGCAGCTCTCCACCCGGGGGTATTCCCGGCGAACCATCGCTCGCAAGATCTCGGCAATCCGGTCCTTCTACTCCGATGCGGCGCGCCGCAACCTGGTCGCAGCCAATCCGGCGGAAGGCATAAGTCAACCGAAACGCCCTGCCCCGCTACCCAAGGCTCTGCCGGTTCGCCGTCTGCTTGCCGTTCTCGATGATCTGACGGGCGACGATCCCGTTGATCTCCGCGATCGCGCACTGCTCGAGGTCCTCTACGCATGTGGTCTCCGCGTCTCGGAACTGGCATCCCTGCAAGTCGCCGACATGGATGGGTCCGATTTCCTCCAGGTCGAGGGCAAGGGCGGGAAGACGCGGATGGTGCCCATCAGCGGGGCAGCCCGGCGGGCCATTTCCGCCTACCTGGAGCGAGGTCGACCGCAGCTAGTCGGAGATAAGGCATACTCTGACCTGTGGGTTGGGGTCCGAGGCGGCCCCCTTGATACGAGAGGAGTGCGGCGAGTGGTGCAGAAACGCCTGGGTACCTTCCCCCACGCTCTTCGTCACTCGTTTGCCACCCACCTACTCGAAGGCGGAGCAGATCTCCGCACCGTCCAAGAGCTGCTGGGCCACGTTGAACTTGCCACCACCCAGATTTACACTTCCGTTTCCCGCCGGCACCTCCGGTCTACCTACGAAAGAAGCCACCCGCGTGCTTGAACGCGCCGAACATGAACTCCAGAAGCTCTGGAGGGACTTCAAGAACAAAGCGGACCCTGCTGCCCGCGAGGGCTTGATTCTGCATTACTCAGCGCTCGTCAAGTTCGTCGCCGGCCGTCTCAAGGCAGGCTTACCCCGGAGCGTCGATCCCCAAGACCTTGTTTCTTACGGGACGTTTGGCCTCATCGACGCCATCGACAAGTTCGAACCCGAGCGAGGCTACAAATTCGAGACATACGCGGTCAACCGGATCAAGGGAGCCATTCTCGATGAGCTCCGGGCGTTGGATTGGGTGCCGCGCTCGGTGCGAGCCAGGGCACGGGAGATTCAACGCAGCCTGGGAGAGTTGGAGCACAAGCTGCAACGGAGCCCCACCGATGAAGAGCTGGCCGCGCACATGAACATGCCAACTGAGGTTCTCCAAGACAGGCTCGGCGAGATAGCGACACTCGGCATCATGGCCCTGGACGACCTGCTCAATCCTGGGGAGCGTGACTCGTCGACAATGGGAGATCTGCTCGCCGATCCGCGGGCGGCCGACCCGAGCGGTTCGTTCGAGCAGGAAGAAACACGATATCTGCTGGTAGATGCGGTCAATCGGCTCTCCGATCGGGAGCGGCTCGTAGTGACGCTCTACTACTACGAGGGTTTGACTCTGGCGGA
>Ga0180436_10000254_pt1 | contig 56827 bp, 48 predicted proteins | sample SS_ome_2_FD_132434 | JGI IMG/M metagenome (GOLD analysis project Ga0180436, IMG submission 132434) | Hypersaline lake sediment archaeal communities from the Salton Sea, California, USA - SS_3_S_2 metaG | ecosystem: Environmental > Aquatic > Non-marine Saline and Alkaline > Hypersaline >...
CGGCCTTCAGGAGCCAGTCCGGCGCTATTTCGAAGTGTGGAGCAAGATCAACAACCGTAGACTCGGTTCTCTCCCGCGACGGGTAGGCCGCGTAGAAATCCCGCGCGCCGAAATCCTTGTCGGCATGACCCGCGGACAACCTGACGAACCCGCGGCCCGTATCAAGAAACGAGGCGGCCCACGCCGACCAAGTTTCGTAATCCGTCCCTTCCTGAAAGCCATCCGATCTCTCGTACGATGACGCAACCGTTGTTGAGCTGCTTTTCGTAACCCCATCAATCGTCGCTCCCGCGCGCCATGTCTCGAATGTGCCGAACACCGATTCGACCGTCACGCCGGGAACGTCAGGCCGGCGAGGCGTCAGATCAACCACTCCCGCGAACGCAGCCGGACCGAACAATGCCGATCCCGGACCCGGAATGACCGTAATCTGCTCTATGGCCGCTACCGGGAACGGTAGGTCCATGTTGTGGTGCGCCGTCTGCGGGTCGTTCAGCGGCAAGCCGTCCAGCGTTACAAGAACCTGCTGGAACGTCGAGCCGCGAATCGATAGATCCGACTGCACGATGCCTGCACCGCGCTCGCCCACTCCAACCATTGTATCGGCCTCGAGCAGATCCGCGATTGACGCGCTTCGCGAAGACGCAATCTCGTTGGTTCCAAGGACCTCTACAGTGCGCCCAAACTGCCCCGCCTCAATAGGCAGAGGGGCGGCCCTGACAATGATCTCGCGAATCCCAACCGCTGACTTGTCAGGTTTCGCCTGATTGACGACTTCCGCCTCGGCATGCTCTTCTCCTGTCTCCCGCGGCGGCCCGGCTCCGGCTGGACTGCCCGGAAAAGCGGCTGCAACGATCAGAACCACCCGGACCGCCCGCAAAGTCACGCAATTCTTCACCAGATTTCCTCCATCCGAGATTTGTGATTGCACAAAGCGACAAAGAACGTACAATATGGCGATAAAGATGATCGTGTCAATTATCTTAATGCAAGGGGCCGGAAGATGATGCCTTTGACCACAAAGGGCAGGTATGCTGCCAGAATCATGGTGTATCTGGCCCGCAACGAAGGGTCAAGCCCCGCGACTAAACATGCAATCGGAAATGCTGAAGACATTTCGGCCGACTACATCGAGCAGATAATGATTCGCTTGAAAGCTGCCCGCCTCGTGCGAAGCCATCGCGGGCGGAACGGTGGGTTTTCGCTTACGCGCGACCCGGACCGGATCACTTTGGCTGAAGTGCTGCGATCCGTGGAAGGCCCGGTGTGCCCGGTTCCCTGTCTGTACGACACTTGTGAACGCGCGCCGTCCTGTCCCACGCGTCCGGTCTGGAAGAAAGCGGCGGAGGCGGTTGAGGAGGTATTTGCGGATACCACGATCGGGCAACTTGCGGCAGAACCGGCGGCAGAAAACATGGCATCCTTGACTTATCAGATCTGATTGGAGTTCACACTCGGAAAGGGAGAACGAAAACATGGCAGAGCAGACATACAGACCTGAGACGCTATCACTTCACGCGGGCCAGCAGCCCGACCCGACGACGGGCGCCAGGGCCGTTCCGATCTACCAGACAACAAGTTACGTGTTTAGAGATGCCGAGCACGCGGCAAGCCTCTTCGCGCTGAAGGAATTCGGCAATATCTACACGCGCTTGATGAACCCCACTTCGGACGTGGTCGAGAAACGCATCACGGCCCTGGAGGGAGGGACCGCAGGGCTTCTGACGTCAAGCGGAATGGCCGCAATCTTCCTCACAATCCACACCATCGCCGAGGTTGGCGATCATATTGTCAGTTCAGCCTCCCTCTACGGCGGAACCGAGACATGCTTCCGGCACACGCTGCCGAAGATCGGCATTGACGTTACGTTCGTGGACGACCCGACTCCCGACAAGATTAACGGGGCCGTCAGGGAAAACACGAAGGCAATCTATCTCGAGACCATCGGTAATCCCAAGGGTGACGTGCCGGATCTTAAGGGAATCGCGGATGCAGCGCACGCGGCCGGCATCCCCGTGATCGTGGACAACACGTTCGCCCCGATTCTTTGCCGACCGATCGATCATGGCGCCGATATTGTCGTACACTCCTGCACGAAATGGATCGGGGGCCACGGCACTTCCATCGGAGGCGTTATCGTGGACAGCGGAAAGTTCGACTGGTCGCAGGGACGCTTTCCCGGTTTCACCACGCCCGACCGGAGCTATGGCGGACTCGTGTATTGGGACGCTTTAAACAACGTGCCCGGAATGGGCAACGTCGCTTTCATTATCAAGGCTCGCGTACAGGGCATGCGAAATATCGGCCTATGCCCGAGTCCCTTCAACGCCTTTCTCTTTCTGCAGGGACTGGAGACTCTACCCCTGCGCATCCGGCAGCAGTCCGCCAACGCTCTCTTGCTGGCGGAGTGGCTTAAAGAGCGCCCGGAAGTGGAATGGGTAAACTACACAGGATTGCGGGAACACCCGTACCACGCAACGGCCGGTCAATACCTGGCCGGCGGTTTTGGCGCCGTGCTGGGCTTCGGCATCAAAGGCGGCCGCGACGCCGGCGAGAAGTTCATCGATAACGTCATGCTCGCCAGCCATCTGGCAAACGTCGGCGACGCCAAGACGCTGGTCCTGCATCCCGCTTCCACCAGCCACCAGCAGATGTCGGAAGAAGCCCAGCGGGCGGCGGGGGTTACACCCGAGTTCGTCCGGGTGGCGGTCGGCCTTGAGGATATCGAAGACATCAAGGCCGATTTCGAACAGGCGCTCAAGTCAAGCCAGGTGTGAAACGGCGTTGCATCCTGCAAGACAGAAAGGTTGAATCTTGATGGAATGGTTTCGATCTCTGCATCCCGTAGTTCAGGCGTTGGTCGCCACGTGCTTCACCTGGGGCGTCACGGCACTTGGCGCCGCGCCGGTCTTCTTCATGAGAACGCTGAACCGCCGAATACTGGACGCCATGCTGGGTTTCGCCGCCGGCGTGATGATAGCGGCCAGCTACTGGTCGCTCCTGGCGCCGGCCATTGCCATGTCCGACGGAAGCTGGTTTCCCGCCGCGACCGGTTTCGTTCTGGGCGGAGTATTCCTTTGGGGCGTGGACAAGACACTGCCCCACCTGCATCCCGGCCTGGCGATGAAAGATGCCGAGGGGATCAAGACGTCGTGGCAGCGCAGCGTGCTGCTGGTGCTCGCGATAACGCTTCACAATATACCTGAAGGGCTTGCAGTGGGTGTGGCTTTCGGAGCGCTTGCCTACGACCTGCCGACCGCTACCTTCGGGGGGGCCGTGGCGCTGGCCCTCGGTATCGGCATTCAGAACTGCCCCGAAGGCACGGCCGTGGCAATGCCCCTGCGCAGAGAGGGCCTCTCGCGCCTGAAGAGCTTCTGGTACGGCCAGTTGTCGGGGGTTGTCGAACCCGTGGCAGGAGTTCTCGGCGCCGCCGCCGTGCTGACGGTCCGGCCCGTCCTTCCGTATGCACTGGCTTTCGCTGCCGGCGCGATGATCTATGTCGTGATAGAAGAACTCGTTCCCGAGTCGCAGCAGGAAGGAAATACGGACCTGGCCACCCTGGGAACAATGTTTGGGTTCACGGTCATGATGATCCTTGACGTAGCTCTCGGCTGACGTGCTCGCGCACCCGTCTACCACGGAACCAGACGGCGCAGTGCGTTAATCGAACCCGATACGCGGTCACGCAATTCCTGGAGTTTGCCCAGATCGCCCGAGTCGGTGAGTTCGTCAACCCATCTGCCGAAATTCTGACTCAAGTGGTCGTGTGTCGGCACGAGCATCCAGCTCTGCGTCTCCCAATCGTAGTAGACGCGCTCGAGACGGTAGGCGTAAGGCTTGCTCAGACCCGAGAGAAGCTTGCCGAGCATGCCCTCGTCACATCCCGCGGCGACCAGGCTGCCCACAAACCGCAACTCCGCCTCCTGCGGCGCGTTCAGGCGAGGCACTTTCCGGGGATCAAAGCTCAACCATCCGTCGCGGTGCAATTCCTCGACGGCCAGCCAGTTCAAGCCGATCCTGTCGGCGACATCGCGCGGCGAACGCCGGTGCGTGGAATACTCATCCAGCGGGAACAGGGTGCGCTGCCCTTTCTCGGACCCCTTGACAACCCTGGCCTGTTCGATGTCGCCCCTCACGAGAAGCAAGCATAAAGCACAATCACGATAACAGCCAGCACTATTTTCTTGTGCGTCAGGACGATTCGTTACGCATGTTTGCACGACGTGGCATCCGGTAACACATCAGCAGAATGCAGCACAGCGTTAGAATGCCGAGACAGAAGAATTGCATCCAAAGCGCAGTCTTCTCGGAATCCCTGACAGCCAGCGGATACAGCACGATCAGCGATAAAAACGCTGTGGATTCAACCACTCGCAGTAAACGCGATTCCTCATCGCACATTCGAAGCCAGACAACGACGGAAACCAGAACGCCAGCCGATATGACGAAGGGCCACGCGAAACCGTCGAGGACCTCCGCCAACCGACCCATGAACGTATAGTGTAGGCAGTAAGCCGCGCCCATGACGGCTACAAGTTCGCACCGTACGGGCTTGCCGAGGATTACTCGGGGCACCGTGATAAGGATGAACAGCAGTACAAGCCCCACAGGCGCCTCCGCCAGAAGACGTGAGAAGTGGTATTCCGGCTGTGCGGCAACGGGCAGCTTGATGCCGATATCATACGATGTCAGCGCATTGTCCAGCTTCCACGTCAGAGTGTAAGGCATGCCGCTAGTATCCGTCAGATTCTCCGCCGGCGGCATCGAACCGATGGGATAGTCCAGCTTGTCCGGCGGAATGCCGTCCACCGTCATGGACACGCGGTAATGCCCCGTCTGGCTCATGCGCCGCGGAATGTATCGCAGATGCTCCAGCCCGCGGGACCGATATCCGATCTCAACATCCGCGGTCGTGCCCGGCGGCATCGTTACGTCCCAGCGTATCGCATTCTGGTCCGACTTGGAACAGCCGAGAGCGTCTTTGCCGTTTACACGCAGCAACATCTCGTCGAATAGTCCGTTCTTGGCCGGCAACGGAAACGACATATGCGCCTTCGTGGACCATTCACTGGCATTGGATACGACGTATTTCAGTCGCCAGACGTCGTCGTAGCCCGCGTAATTGGCATTGCCCAGGCGGCGCGGGTTGTTTTTCAGCTTGATTTCGACATCGGCGCTTGTAATGGATTTCTGTTCGACCGCATAGTCCCTCACCTCCTCCTTGACGCTGATAACAGCAGGCATTTGACCGTCCACGGCCTGCACGGGAAACTCCTCATCCTTCCAGAAAGATTCCGAAAACACCCGCTTGTCCTTGTCGTTCAGCCGCAGCTGGCGCGTAACCCATATCCGTTTCCTGGTATGGTTAACATTCAACTCCGGCTGCTCATGCGGATAGCCCCATTTCATCAGCACGGCGGAGCGGTTGCGCTCGGTAATGCGCCCGTGCTGCTGGCCGAAAAGCCGCGACTGGTAACCCAGAACGGTGATGAGCAACCGGCTCAGGAGGAAGATAAGCAGGAATTTGAATGCTCCGCCCCCCGTCCCGGCAAGCGTCCCGCGCCATCCTCCCCTCTCCCGCAGTCGCGCAAGAGCGGCGCGGAAGCCGGGACAGGCGTTCGCCGACAGCACGACGATCGTCACGCTCAACGATATGATCAGCGATTTCATCATCATCCCGGAACCGAAGAAAGACCTGAGCGTATGCATCAGTGTCTCGTACATGAGTTACCCCCTTCTGCTCGTTACAATACTCTTATACTCCATCACCCCATTACTCCGGCACATCTGACGGCGGACACCAGGTCCATGCGCCAGAGAAAGTCTAAAGACATGAAACGTTCCCAAGATATCGACAGTATGCGATTGGACATTGGCACTCTCCCGAGGCAGGAGAATGACGAACTTTAGAATAATTGTGACAGGAATGCGGCGAAAGCAGGCCGGCTACCGACCTTCCACAGGAAGCGTAAAGACAAAGCGCGCACCCCTGCCGGGCTCGGATTCAACGCGGATCGTCCCCTGGTGGTTCTCGACAATACTCCTGGCAATTGCCAGCCCCAGCCCGGTGCCGTAGTCTTTCGTAACGTTCTTGGGTTCGGTCGTAAAGAACCGATCGAAAACTCTGTGCAGGTGCACGGCTTGAATGCCGCGACCTGAGTCGCTCACGACGGTCCGCACCAGTCCCTTGTTTTCACGTTCTACGCTCAAGGTTACTTTGCCCGATGCAGGCGTATAGCGAAATGCATTCTCGAGCAGGTTGGATACAACTTGCTCAATCCGGCCGGGCACGATCAACACCGGGATGGATTCCTCCGCGATCGATGTGATGAATGCCGCGTGTTCGTAGTCGAAAGTGGGCAGCAGTCGATCCAGGATCTGCCGCATGCACTGCCCGTAATCCACCTTCTCCTTCTGACCGCGCAGCGTTTCGGAATCCAGTTTGGTCAACTCGCCGAGCTCTCCCACCATTCTCGTCAGGCGGTCGGCTTCGAACTGGATATTTGTCAGAAACTTCGCCCGCAGAGAGTCGTTGTTGGCCGCTCCCTGCTCCAAGACCTCGGCTGCGCCCTTTATGGCCGTAACGGGCGTCTTGAGTTCGTGTGTGACGGTAGATATGAAGTCGCGATTATAGGCGTTGCGCTTCTCTATTTCGCCGGCCATGTGCCGGACGGCGCGAGCCAGGTCGCTTATCTCGTCCCGGCCTCTCACCGTCATCGCAAGCGGCGCGTTACCGCGCGCGTAAGCCATGGCGGCGGAGGTCAACCGTCTCAGACGGCGCGTCATAGTCTGCGCCACAACCGCCGCCATGAACGCCGCAAATCCAAGCGCAGTCACCATTGCAAGCCGCTGATCCCCGATCATCTTCTTTATCGCCTTTGTGATTTGCCCGGTATGGTGGGACACATACGCAATACCGGCCAGCCGGCCGCCTTCTCTGATTGCCACGGGTACGTAGTAGAAGACGTGGCCGCGATTCCTTGTTATCCTCCAGGCAGCCTTGTACCCGCCGCCTTCGATAACATTGGCAATCTCCTCCCGCCCGGAAAAGTCTGCTCCCGCCAGCGAGTCCGGGTCGGAGTCGAAAAGTACGATCCCTTCGGGCGAAAGCACCTGAAGCCGCGACTGAAGACGGTCGCTGTAACCGCGCAATATGCCGGCGAACTCTTTCTCCCGTTCTGCCGTTGCGGCGCCGTCGTTTCGCAGAACCATGGCCTTGTACTGCTCTCCAAGCATGAACGCCTGGCTGATCATTTCTTCTTCGAGCGCTTTGCTTGTGAACCTGTCGAAAGACCTGACGGTGTAGCGGTTCAGAAAAAAGGTCGGAATGGCCACGACGAGAAAGGTAACAAGTATGACTTTCCAACGGATGCTTCTCATGCTGCCTTTTCGATGTCTCGATTGAGCTTGTAGCCCAGCCCGTGAACGGTCTGGATCGGATCGATTCCGGGCCGAATCTCGGCGAACTTGCGGCGTAGACGTTTCACGTATGCGTCTATGCTGCGGTCGGTCACGACATGCTGTCCGTCATAAATCCTGTCCATCAGAACGTCCCGCGTAAAAACGCGGGCCGGATAACGGACCAGGCATTCGACAAACTTGAACTCGGCACGGGTTAAAGCCATTGTCTCGCCGAAATAGCTGGCCGAAAATGCTTCAGGATCAAGCTCTATCGGTCCGTGAACCAGCGGCGCGGCGGAATTCTCCCGCGCATCCCGCGACGAGCGGCGCAGGACGGCCCTGATCCGCGCCGCCAGCTCGCGCGCGCTGAAGGGCTTGGTCACATAGTCGTCGGCGCCCAGCTCGAGACCCAGAACCCGATCGATCTCATCGCTTCGTGAGGTGAGCATGACAATCGGAACGTCCGGCCGGATCTCACGCATCCGGCGAAACAGATCAAGACCGGGAATACCGGGCAGGGACAGATCGAGCACCACCAGGTCAGGTTCCTTTCCCTCGAAGCATCGCAGACCCGTCTCGCCGTCGAGCGCGGTTAGAACTTTGAAACCGTTCTCTTCCAGGATGTAGACGACAACGTCGAGTATGTGCTGCTCGTCGTCAATCACCAGTATGTGTTTCTTCGACATGGTGAAAAAAGCGTGTCGATCTGCCGCTGAGATAGTACTCTGTGTTTGCTTGATATCAAGCGAACATGTCGGCATGCCGTATGGCCGGAGAAGAATAATGTCGCCGTCAATGGAAAAGTGTAAACGTGCCATATTGTTTCTTCCCGCAGTCGCGTGCGCGCTCCTGACGTGCGCCGTGAAGTGCAGGGCGGGCGTGGCCGAGGAGGTCCTATCCACACGGGCGTTCGGCACGGTCTCGGCAATCGCGTTCAGTCCCGGCGGGACGCTGCTGGCGGTTGCCGGCGCCGACCGCACAGTTCACCTGCTAAAGCCTGATGACGGCAGCGAGATCCGCTCGATCGAGGTTCCAAACGGTACCGTCTACGCTTTGGCATTCAGTGCGAACGGCAAGCTGCTTGTCACGGGACAATTGAAAGAACTCGCCGTCTGGAAATCCGAAACCGGCGATCTTGTTCACCGCATTGAGAATCGCACGGGGCGCGTTGCCGCGCTAAGTTTCAGCCCGGACGGCAGGTTCATGGCCGCTGCCGGAAGCGGTTCAAGCGTTCACCTTTTCGAAACCGAAACATGGCATCAAAGCGGTGAGCTGAAAACGCGCGGATTGCCCGCCGAAGCCATCGCGTTTGCACCCGACGGCAAAACGGTCGTCGGCGCCTCCGGCAGCCGTATCCTGCTATGGGATGTTCAAGAACCGCTCCCCAAGAGCCGCATAGCGGCTCACCGTGGAAAGACAGTCTCCTGTCTGTTCGGGACCGACCCCGGCACGGTCATAAGCGCGGGGGACAACCGTCTGATTTTCTGGAACACCGCGGAGGGCTCGGCGATCAAAGAATTGAACGACCACGGCGGCAGACTGGTTGCCCTGGCCGTGAGCGGGGATAGACGTCTGCTTGTTTCGGCCGCGAACAATAAAACGATCTTCATCAGACATCCCGCCGAAGGGCAGGCGCTCTATCGCATCCGGAACTCCCAGCGAGCCGTCGAATGCCTGGCGCTGGGACCCCGTGCCGATTATCTCGCCTGCGGAATGCGTTCGCCCGGCACGACGTTCATCCTCTGGAAGCTGGACCCCGAAGGGCTTCATGCCGGTGAAGGCATTCTGGCGGGCGATGAGATCGAGGCCGATTATCTTTCGAAACTGGAAAGGGACGTGATAAGGGAACACAATCTGGCCCGGGCAGATCCGCCACGATACGCCGCCTTCCTGAAATTACACCGTTCGCATTACACGGGAAAGACGTTGGCCGGCCCGGCCGGTCGGAGCATTGCAACTCAGGAAGGCGTCGCGGCGGTCGACGAGGCCATCGGGGAACTGGAGAAGCTGCGGCCGATGCCGCCCCTGGCCCCTTCGCAGGGCATGTCGCTCGCGTCCCGGGACCACGCGGCGGATATCGGTCAAAGGGGAATCATGGGACATACCGGAACCGACGGCAGCACTCCCTCGGACCGTATGAACCGTCACGGACAGTGGCAGGGAGGGTGCGGCGAGAACATCGCCGGCGGCATAGCCGACGCACGATCGATCGTGCTCCAGCTTATCATTGACGACGGCGTGCCGGGACGCGGACATCGACGAAACATTTTCAACCCGCAGTACCGTGTTACGGGTGTGCATTTCGGCTCACACGGCAGGTTGGGTTCGATCTGCGTGATCACATACGCAAACGGATATACGGAAAAACGCAGATAACCGTCGGATGCCGGCCTGCGGGACCGGCTGCGATCACGGCAAGCGCGACCGTCTTCCCCTTAAACGTCTCACGATCTCGGCTGCCTGCCGTCTGCAGAGCAACGCGATCAGCACCGCATATATGAGCATGCCTACCCCTATTGCGCCAACCAACGCCGCCAGATCTGCCGGCTTGGTCGGCATCATGCCCTGTTCCAGACTGATAAAGAGCCGGTGGACCGTCATGGCCGCCGCACCCATGACAAGCGAAGCCGACAGGGTTCGCCATCCCAGATCCAGCAAAGAACGCCATCCCGGATCTCCCAGCCTTCGATGCAGAATGCGCCCCAGCACCATGACGTTGAGCGCGCTTGAGAGTACCGTCGCGCATGCAAGACCGGCATGTTTGTAGCCGACCGGCCAGGTCAGGACAAACGCAACGTTCATGACAAGATTCGCCGCCACCATGACCAGGCCCACCCTTACCGGTGTCTTCGTGTCTTTCAGCGCGTAGAAGACAGGCACAAGCACTTTGTAGAGGCTGAAGACCACCAGGCCCGGCCCGTAGAAGATCAGCGCGCGCGCCGTAGCCGTCGTGGAATCGATATCGAACAGTCCGCCCCGCCACACGAAAGCGAGGCGCACCACCGGGCCGGCCAGGACCATCAAACCTACCGCGGCCGGACACATGATCAGCAGCAGGTTCTCCAGCGCCTTGCGAAGCGTGCTCTTGATGTCTCCCGGGCGTTCCCGCGCCGCCTGCCGCGAGAAAGTCGGCAGCAGAACCGTGCCCAGCGCCGTTGCGAAGATGCCCAGCGGCAGGTAGATCAACCGCTCGGCATAGGTCAGGGCGGCCGGCGCCCAGGTGCCGACCCACAGGGCCAGCAGGTTGTCGATCACTACGTTAACCTGGTGAACGCCCATGCCCAGCGCGGCGGGGCCCATCAGGGCCAACACACGGCCGACGTTCCGGTCGCGCCATTCCAGAATCAGCCGCGGGCGTATGCCGAACCGGCGCAAAACCGGGATCTGAACGGCCAGTTGAACGGCCCCCGCTGCCAGGATCATCCATGCCACGCCGTAGATCCTTTCGGCGGGAGTCTCTCCGAAACGCGGGCACACAAAAAGCAGCGCAGCGATCCAGGCAATGTTCAGGAGAACGGGCGTCAGAGCCGGCAAAGCGAAATGATGAAAGGTGTTCAGGATGCCCATACAAAGCGCCACCAAACATATGAAGAAGAGATAGGGCAGCATGATGACAAGCAGCGGCAGCACCGCGGCGGCTTTCTCACCTAGCGGTAGCGCCTTGATTGCCGCTGCGCACAGCAGAATGCCGCCAATGACGATGCAGGCCAGGGAGACGCCGAGCATCGTCATGATCTTCCCTGCGAAACGGTTGGCTTCGGTAATCCCGTCCTTCTCCAGGCTCTCCGCAAAGATGGGAACAAAAGCCGCCGAAAGCGCGCCCTCGCCGAATAGACGGCGGAACAGGTTGGGGATCTTGAAAGCTACATCGAAAGCCGACTTCGCCAGCGTAGTGCCAAAGAAGACCGCCATCAGCACCTCGCGCGCGAATCCCAGCAAACGGCTGGCGGTAGTCCCCGCGCTGACAATTGCCGTCGACCGCAGCACGCGCTGCCCCGCTCTACTCTTCACCCCAACACCTCCAGGACGGCTTCCAGGACCTGTTCCGGCGCGATCGAGCGCAGGCAAGCTGCCGCGGCGGCCGAGCGCCGCCGGATATCGCGCGATGCCGGCACGTTCTTTCTCGCGATCACACGGTGCCCTTCTCCGAGGGGACCGGTGCGCGAAGGATCGGTCAGACCGAACACGGCGACCACGCGGGTTCCCGCGGCGGCTGCGAGGTGCATGCCTCCGCTGTCGTTCGTGACGACCGCATCGCAACAGCGCAACATGGCCGCAAGCTGTGAAATTCCGGTTTGCCCCGCCGTGCTGAAAGCATTCGCGCCGATTCCGTCGGCCACGCGTTCGCACAAGCCGGTCTCAGGCCGCGATCCAAAGACAACAACGCTGACGGCCGCGCGCCCGACAAGCTCGCGGCCAAGGGCCACGAAGTGCTCTTCGGGCCAGCGCTTGGCCGGACCGCGCGCCGCGCCCGGCAGGAATCCCACCAGACGTCGCCTGCCTTCTTTGCCCCGCGCCAGCCGCAGTTCGGCGTCCAGCACCGCGCCGCTCGGCAAAGACAATGCCGGCGCCGGCAGTCCTCCGTCCGGCGCTTCAAGCCCAAGTATCCGGAGATATTCGAATGCCTGATGCAGGCCGTCGGCCGCGGGGCGCAGCGCCCCGGTCAACAGGGACGACCGCAGTTGCGTTCCGACTCCGATGCGCACGGGAACACGGCCGAGAAACGGAATAAGCGCCGATCTGAATGAGTTGGGCAGGACAAAAGCGCGGTCAAATCCGCCTTCCCGGACAAGCCGCGCCGCCGCAAGCGTGCCTCCCGATCCCGGATCGTAGACAAGCACTTCGTTCACGCAATCCGTCATGCGCCACAACTCGGCCATCCGCCGCTTTACCAGAATGCTCACGTCGCATCCCGACTTTTCGCGCCGGAAGAGCCCCAACGCCGGAATGCTCATGACGGCATCGCCGAGCCAGTTTACGCCGCAGACCAGTACCCGGTCTTTGTCGGCAGTGTTTTCGGTCTGAGCGCGCGCAGTCATTACGTATCAGGCACGAAAGCAGATGCGTGAAATGCACGACCGGAAATCTTCCTGCCCCGAGAGTATCTCGATGTCGACCCGCAGGAAAAAAAGAGGTACATCGCGCCGGTCAAGCCGCGGAAAACGCACGGCGTCCTTCTCGGTGGTAACAATTGCCTCCGCGCCGATCTCCCGGGCAAGATTGATGACGTCGATGATCTCCTGCTGGCTGTAGCGGTGATGGTCCGCGAAACGCCGGCGCTCCAGAACCGTCGCCCCCCTTCTCTCCAGTTCGTTCTCGAAGCCGACCGGCGCGGCAATCCCGGAGAGCGCCACGACCTTGAGGCCGTTAAGGTAATCCAGATCCCTGTCTTCCGACGTATACACGTTCCGCAGGAGGCGGGGGCAATGCTGGCACTCGATAATCTCGGCCTTGCCGTTATAAAGACGTAAACGTTGTTTCAATTCGTCGGCGCCGGTACCGTCCGACTTGGTAATGAAAATAAAATCGGCGCGGCTGATATTCTTGACCGGTTCCCGCAGAACGCCGCGGGGCAGTACGCGCTCGTTGCCGAAAGGGTTGGTGCGGTCGACAAGCACTATCTCCAGGCGATGCTTCAGCGCCAGGTATTGGAAACCGTCATCCAGTATCAGCGTATCACAGCCCAGTTTGTTGACGGCGTATCGCCCGCTCTTGACACGGTCGCGGTCCACCAGCACGCAAACATTCGGCAGGTTGGACGCCAACATGTAGGGCTCGTCCCCGCTCATGGCCGAGTCCAGCAGCAGTGTCTTCCCGTCCGAGACGACCCGCGGCGGACGGCGTTGCTCGCGCAACAGAAAACGGTCCAGCGCTTTGCGCAAAGGGCTCGGCTCCACTTTCTTGTAGCCCCGGCTCAATATGGCAACCCTGCGGCCTTCGCGCTGAAGTTCGCGCGCGAAAACTTCCACCACGGGCGTCTTCCCCGTTCCGCCCACCGTGAGGTTTCCGACGCTGATCACCTGGCAGCCGAGCGTGTGGTGGCGGAAAATGCCCTTTGCGTACAGCAGCAGCCGGCTCTGAATGGTCAGGCGATAGATCACGGAGAGCTGGGACAATATCAGCAGCAGGAAGCGTACGGAACGACTTCGGTTACGGTCGCCCCCCTTTTCCTGAATCAGGCCGGTCAGGAACCGTTCCGCTCTTTCGAATCGATTCTGCTTCATCTTGACTTAAACCACTGAATATCGCACATTACAGTAACCTTACTCGAATAACAAGCATGGCGGGATATGGCCGGTCAGTCCCGCATGGCATCAGGCCGCGCGGTCTTGTCGCCGGTGGAAGGGTTTGTATCGAGTCCCTGACGCCGGAGCTTGAGGGAAAACGCCGGCTTTAACCCGAGTTGCCGCCGTGAGCGGCGCAACGGAAGGAAATAGAGGCTGTTCAAGATATGAAGATTTCGCTCAACGTCGGCCAGGATGGTGCAGGATCTTCCAGGGCGACTAAGGCCAGAATCCTGGAACGCGATATACTCGCCGCAAAGAAAGGCGACTGGACCGCCAAGAACAACCTGGCCCGTTCCTTTTTGCCGCTGCTCACCTCACTGGCCGAAAAACGCACCTCCGACACCGCAAAAATCAATCTGTATGTCGAGGCAGGCAAGGAAGGACTTTTTCGCGCCGCCCGAAAATACAAACAGAACGTCGGCGCCGAAGGCTTCCAGATCTTTGCGCTGGACTTCATCGAGGCCGCCATGCATCGCGGCATCGAAAGTAAACAGGGGATTTTCTCGCGTCTGTTCGGCGGCAAATGACAGATAAGCGCCCCGAATCGGCAATCTTCCGACCCAAGAGCTGGACTTCGCGGCTCTCGCTCGAAAACATGTTTAGTGTCTCGCAGCCGCTCGATGTCGAAATCGGCTGCGGGAAAGGACGATTTCTGACCGCCCTGGCGCGCAAGAATCCCGGCCGAAATTTCCTTGGTGTCGACCGCCTGCTGGCAAGACTCCGCAAAGTGGACGGGAAGATTTCGCGGGAGGGCCTGACCAACGTACGTCTTCTCCGAATCGAAGCGGCCTACGCGGTCGAGTTTCTCCTGCAGGAAGCGTCGGTCACCACATTCTACATCCTTTTCCCCGACCCCTGGCCCAAACGCAGACATCACCGCCGTAGGCTCTTCGAGCCGGTTTTCATGGACTCCCTGCACAAGACCCTGGTAGACGGCGGCTGCGTCTACGTTACCACGGATCATCTCGATTACTTTGAGAGAATCCACAAACTCTTCACCGCCGACTCCCGCTTCGGTGAAGTCCCCCCTTTTCTGCCGTCCGAAGACGAGCGCAGCGAATTCGAGACAATGTTCCTGCGGCAGAACAGGCCGATTGGACGATGCGGATTCAGGAAGACCGGCTCTTAAACCGCAAGCACGGCGTCGTAGACATCCATGGTCCCCCTGACTGTCCTGTCGAACGAGAAACGCCGACGGGCGGATTCGCGTGCCGCCTCGACCATCGCCGTGCGCGCGGCGGAATCCGTGAGCAGCCCCCTGACGGCCCGCGCTGCGCCGTCAACGTCGTCCGGGGCGACGAGACATCCATGCCCGTTCAGCGATTCAGCCGTGCCCGCCGCGTTAACGGCCACCACGGGGGCGCCGAGGGCCATGGCTTCGCGCACCGTCACCGAGGCACCTTCGATCAATGAAGGAAAGAACAGGAGATCGCATGACTTGATGAGCTGCTGCGCATCCTCCCTGAATCCCAGGAAATGCACACGGTCGCGGACGCCGCTGCCCGCCGCCAGGACTTCCAGGCGTTTTCGCTCAGGCCCATCTCCCGCCAGGAGCCAGTGCAAGTCCCAACCCTCGCCGTTGAGCAGCGCGGCCGTGCGCACCAGCATTTGCCAGTTTTTCTTCTTCGTAAGCGAACCGACGCCGGCAACCAGGAACTCAGCGCCGTAATGACTGCGCAGCCCGGGGTCCGCAACGACGGTGTCGAGCGCTTCGAGATCGAGGCCGCTGGGGACGACGTAAATCCGGTCCGGGGGATACCCACGCGCCGCAAAGACCTGTTTCACGGTTTCCGATATGGCCAGCACCGCCGCAATGCTTCCCGCCGAGTACTTGGCCCTCGAAAAAGGATTGCGGCGCAGCGGCGAGGCAACGCGCCGGGAGAAGACAACCGGCACCCCCAGCTCCCGTGCACGGCGCCGTGCCGCCGACAACGCCCCCGAATCATGCGCGTGGATGATGTCGGGACGAAATTCCGCGACGGCCTCGCGAGAAAGCCGCCTCGGATCTAGCCCCTCTTTCTGCGCCCTTTGCAGAAGCTTGCCGCCGGCAACACCGAAGAGAACCGCCTCTTCCCCGCGCCGTACGAGACCCCGCACCAGGTTGAGCACCTGGTATTCGCCGCCGCCCCAGCTCCGACCCGTATGCAGGTGCGCTACCCGCCGCTTCATGACCCGTCCTTCCTAGCCCTGTCCGGACGGCCGGCAAGCCATTTCAGGGCCGTTCTGAAAGGGCGGTTCCCGCCCCGCCGCCAGAACTCAAGAACTTTCCACCAATTCTCGGAATAAGCATCACCCATGTAGAGCCGCAGGAACTTGCGGCGCAGCGCCTCGTCCAGATTCAAACGCCTCAAGTCGTTAAGGTCGAGAGCACGCTTAATGCCGGGCAGGTGTACGTGCCGTGTTCTCACCCTTTCCGAATCCAGCAGAAACAGGCGGGGGACTGCATCATTATCACCCGCCACAAGGAAATTCCCCGTGGCCAGATCGTCGTGGCTCAGCCCGGCGGAGTGCAACGTCGCCACCAGCGCGGCCAATGAATCCACCAGGGAAGCAAGCTCCTGCCTCGCCTCAGGATCTTCTCCGCCGTATGCTCGCAGCGCCACGTCCCGCAGGGTCCTTTCAGCCTGGACTTCCTCGTAAAGCAGATAACCTTCCGCCGCGAACGGGGAACGCCGATAAGTCCACTGCGCGAGCGCCCGCACTCCGGCAATGCCCGCATGCTCCAGTTTAAGCGCTCCGAAAAAGGCCCGGCGGGCCTCGCCGCAAACCAGATTGTGCAGCCATATATTGATCCGCCGTCCGAGCCGATAATCGGATTGCGGCCAGAACGTCTTCATCACAACCTTCTTCCCCGCGCCGGGCAGTGCAAAAGAGAACAAACGGTGCTGCAGGTTTCTGGTCGGGAATTCCTCGGCCTCAGCCGTATCAAGAAATCTCAGACGCGTCACGAAATCCTCGATATGCACGTCGTCAGGGCCGCGCCGCAGCAGCAGACGTCCTCCGGAATACCGCTTCTTCCTGAGCTCGACGTCGCCGAGACGAGCTACCCGCCATCGATCGAGAATCCTGGCCGGGGCCGACTCCTTGCGCAGATAGCGCGTTGCCGCGGCAGTTATGAAGCCCAGGCGACGCAGCGCGCGCGCCGCGACACCAACCGGCAATAAGGTTTCGTAAAGCTCGGCAAAACGCCGGAACTTCACGGAATCGCTTCCTCCGAGTTCGCGGGAGAGCCGTTCCAACTCCTTGCCGACGTGATAGTAAAAGCACTGCGAGCCGAACGCGAAGCACCGCGCCGTTCCCAGATCGATACACGCCAGCTCACCCCTCGCATCCCAGGCAAAATTGCCGATCATGGAGTCTTCGATCACAACTCTTTTCCCGTGAATATAAGCCAGGGACCGGGCTAAGGCCGGTACGTCCTGCTCCGCAATTCGCCGCAGACACTCTCCGGCGACGTAGTCACGCACAAAACGGACTTCCAGTCCGCATTCCACTGTATCTTCAGCGTAACCGTAACTACCGGGAACGGATTCCCCCGCCAGTCTTCGCAACGCGGCGTGTTCTCTAACCCATGGTTTGGGATAGCGACGCGTTCCCGGCTTGACCCAGTAGCGTTTGAGAACCGTGCCGTCGGGACGCAGGTAGACTTCCCGCAGGGTGTCCTTGCGCCAGCGTCTCCGGATCCTTTCGCCTGTCAGCTCCCGGTTCATGTTCAGCGGAAATCGACAGCCCTTTCAACCTGGTCCAGTCCCTCGCAGAAGGCCTTCAGTATTGCTCGCCCCTTGCGGCCGATTCCCGACATGTAAGCGCGCCCTTTGCCTTCCGCAAAGGCTATTCTTCCATCCGGACGGCTTGTCCTCAATCTGGCCGGACCATCAACGGACATGGAAACTGCGCCCTCTCGCGACACCAGCCTGTCCCTCGCGTCCCGAAGTTCAAGGTCAACCGGAAAGGTCGCGCGCTCCGCGGCCGACAGACTGTCCGGAAGCCCCGGAAAGCACAAGTGGTACGGCGGGCCGAAAGACCATACCGACTGTGCCGCCGGACCTTGCCCGCCGGATCCGACAACCAACAGTTCGCCGGGCTCGAAATTCACGCGCAGCGGCAGGTACGCCGCGCCTTCACATTCGGCTGCCTTGCAACCGTTGCGGAAGATCTCCACTCGCCTGCAGTTCGTAAAGACCGTAAGCTCGCGTTCCCCATCGGGCCCATCTTCTCCCCAATCAACAAGTGCTTTCAAGAACGGCTCTTCCAGAAACATCGCCTGCAGCAGGGCGGCCGATCTTTTCGGCACGCGCCAGGCATCCACCACGCCGCAGAACCTCCGGTAACGCCTCTTCCGCAGGGTGGCGTAGTCATTGAAATTCCATAACGCGAAGCCGGCAACATAAGGTCTGTCCCTGAAGCGCTCCAAGTCGGAAAGGATTGCGCCGATTTGCTTCGCTTCCTCCGCCACATTTCCGCGCACGGCATGCGGGCTGTTTGAACACTCGGAAATGAGCACATTCCGCAGGCGGCTCGCGGCCTGTCCTTCTTCCATAGCGTCCAACTCGTAGTTTAGCCCCCAGACGTCGGGTAACCCGACTGTCCTCTTGCGTCTCGCCCTGTACAGGTGATTCTCCGCGTAGATCAGCGGCCGGCCGGGATCCAGCGCCCGCGCCGTTTCCGTCAGTTCGAGATAGGCGCGCCGCGAACGCGATTCGTTGCCCATGCCCCACAGTATGACCGACGGGTGACGGCAATCCCTTTCGATCATCCCCGCCATCTGCCGCCGGGCTGCGCGCAGCCAGCGGCCGGCGCGCACACTCTTCCAGGTGGCAATCTCAGCATACACGAGGATGCCGAGCTCATCACAGGCATCCAGAAAATGCGGGCTCTGCGGATAATGTGACAGGCGAACAAAGTTCAACCCCAGTTCCTTTATCAGCCTTGCATCGGCCTGATGAAGTTCACGCGGCAGCGCGTTGCCGAAACCGGGCATGCTCTCGTGCCGGTTTACGCCGCGCAACTCGACCCGCTCGCCGTTCAAAAAGAATCCCCTGTCGGGCCGGAACTCGGCCGTCCGGCAACCGAAACGATGCTCCGCGCAGTCGATCATACGACCTTCTTCTTCGATTCGACCTCGTATTCTGTAAAGGTACGGATCGTGGGGAGACCACAGCCGCGGTTGGCGCAGACATATTCGGCATTGAAGCGGCCTTTCCATGCTTCCCGCCGGGAGATGCAGGTGGGCGGGTTCCGCACTGCCCACGGCATGGTCCTCGGCGTCGGCCATCTCCCAGATCACGTCAACCGAACGTTCTCTATCCGAACGGTTCGCGACGCTGCATGTCACGTCGACAAAGCCGTCGCCGTTGCCGGTCGGCGAGAAATTCAGCCGCGTCTTTCCGTCACGCAGATGCACCAAAGGCAGACCGCGCAGCAGCGCCCTTCCGGCTAACCCTCCGTAAAGCAGGAAATCCGGCCAACGAATACCGGGCAGCATGTTTCGGCGATAGAAGTTGTCCAGACGCACGCTCAGCTCGTTCTCGTCTCGCGGACGCAAACGGCGGCCGACGTCAAAGCAGAAGCCAAGGTACTGCCCGTCCACGGCACCAAGGCGGCGGCCGTTCAAACGAACCGCGGCCCTGCCGTAGAATCCGCCGCACTCGAGGAGCCAGACACGATCGCCGCCCGCGACATCCGACGGCGTCGCGAACCGCCGGCGGTAGGCGCCGCGGCCCTGGTAGTAGGCCGTTCCCTCTTCAAAAGTGTCGTACTCGTTCCAGCAGTGCGGCAGGTCCACCTGCCGGGACACACCGCCCGGAATCCGCGCAAAGGTCCAGCCGTGACTCAGATCGATTTCAACACGCGGGGATTGCATAGCTTGGGGGACAGTATCGAATCAGGGACGTGCGCCGTCAAGTGTTTGGGGAACTGTCGGCGTGCCGAACCGCTCGTAGAGCGGTTGCCACAGTTGTGACATCGGCTGTGAGAGCCTCAAACCGCTCGTAGAGCGGTTGCCGCAGTTGTGACATCGGCTACGCGAGCCTCAAACCGCTCGTAGAGCGGTTGCCGCAGTTGTGACATCGGCTCGGCGAGCCTCAAACCGCTCGTAGAGCGGTTGCCGCAGTTGTGACATCGGCTACGCGAGCCGATCGCGGTTGTGAAACGCTTGTATTGCCGCGGACATTTTTTTGGTCGTGCGATTTTCCGTAGAAACGCTACGCTTACCCGATCATGCGAGTGATCGTTGCCACATCCTACAGCGACCGAACGGAAACCGCCGTTTACAAAGCTCTGGCGGCCGAAGGGATCGACGTTCATATGAATTGCCGGCCCAATGCACCCGAAGAGCCCGAACTGACCGCGGCAGGGGTGCGCGTTTCCGAGTGGACCGTTCGCCACCGCCTGGACCTGGCTGCCTCCCGAGCGCTGCGGCGGCTTATCCGAAAGGAAGATCCCGACATCGTTTATGCGCCCACCAACCGCGGCCTGGCGGCCGCCTTGCGCGCCGGTCGCGGCTCACGCGCCCGCATCGTGGCCTACCGCGGAACGATCGGGCACCTCAAGAAGTACGACCCGGCTGCGTGGATAACCTACTTCCACCCGCGCATCGCCCGCATCGTGTGCGTCTCGCGCGCAGTTGAGCAACACCTTCTTTCGATGGGCCTGCCCAATTCACGCCTGGTCACTATTCACAAGGGACACGATCCCGACTGGTATGCCGGTCCGCCGTCCCGAACCCGCGCGGATTTTGGTATACCCGACGAAGCCTTCGTCGTCGGCTTCGCGGGCGCCATGCGCCCCGTCAAGGGTGTGGACGTTCTGCTCGAAGCCGCGCTCGGCCGCGAGTTGGCGAACAGAACCGACATTCATTTCCTGCTGGTCGGCGAAGTCAGGGACGGTCGAATTCATTCCCTTGCCCGAAAGGGGGCAAATCGCGACAGAGTGCACCTTCCGGGCCGCATCGACCGGGCCGCCACGCTGGCAAAACTGTTTGACGTTTGCGTGATGCCGTCCCTGGCGCGCGAGGGCCTGCCGCGCGCCGTCATGGAGGCCATGGCGCAACAGGTGCCCGTCATCGTCAGCGACGTCGGCGGCATGCCGGAGGTGGTGGAGCACAACCGCGGCGGCTTGATCGTACCCCCCGGCAATGCTGCGGCGCTGGCTGACGCCGTCGCGGGACTGGCCGGCGACCGGCAACGTTGCATCGAACTCGGCAGGCGGGCCAAAGAACGCATTGTCAAAGACTTTCATGTCGGCCGCACCATCGCGCAAACGCTGCAGCTTTACCGCGAGCTTGCGGTTTAATACAGTGCCGTGTCATCCGCGCAGGGCAACGATTACCCGAAGAAGCGCTCTGCTGCGTGAAGAGCGATCTGTGCGCTGGCACAGACGGCTCATATCTGGTAATGAGTTAATGCGCCTGCGATAAATTAAGTTGCCCGATATTGAAGGAGGGTGCCATGCCCGGACTTGCCAGAAGACACACGAGAAAGGCGGGGCTGCCGCCGGGGACTCTGGTGCATGTCGGCGAGAAGCGGGTGGAAAAGGCCGCGATCTCGGTAATCGACTACAACGAGGCGGAAGTCCACGAGCGGGCGGTGGCGAGCCCTGCCGATTGCCGGCAGTACTTGACTCGCGATTCCGTGACATGGATCAACGTGACGGGGCTACATGATACGGACCTGCTTGAGAAGGCAGGAGATGTTTTCGGCATCCATTCGCTGGTCCTCGAAGATATTCTCAATACGGGACAGCGGCCCCGCCTGGAGGACCACGGCGATTACCTCTTCGTGGTGGTAAAAATGCTGTACCGCCGTGCCGGCAACGGCGAGATCGTGGCCGAACAGGTGAGCCTGATATTGGGGAAGAACTATGTCCTCTCGTTCCAGGAGATCGAGGGAGATGTGTTCGATATCATCCGAGACCGCATCCGCACGGCCAAGGGGCGCATAAGGAAGATGGGATGCGACTACCTCGCCTACTCTCTTCTCGACGCTATTGTCGACAACTACTTCGTGGTGCTCGAAGATCTTGGCGACCAGATCGAAGCCTTACAGGATCGGGTTCTCGAACGCCCCGACCCGGGAACACTGCAGGACATGCACAAGCTTAAGCGCGAGATGGTCTTCATGCGTAAAAACCTCTGGCCGCTGCGAGAGTTGGTGGGCGGCCTGGACAAGAGTGAAAGCGATCTGGTAAGCGATTCGCTCAGCCCTTACCTGCGCGACGTATATGAGCACACCATACACGTCATCGACAACGTCGAGTTGCTGCGCGACATGCTCTCAGGATCACTGGACACCTACATGACCACCGTCAGCAATCGCATGAACGAAGTGATGAAGGTGCTGACGGTCATCGCGACGATTTTCATTCCGCTGACTTTCATCGTCGGCGTCTACGGAATGAATTTCGAACACATGCCGGAGTTGAAGTGGCGCTTCGGCTACGCCGCGGTGTGGCTGGTGATGATCCTGATGGGAATCGGAATGCTGGCGTTCTTTAAGCGGAAGAAATGGATGTAGCGCCCCGCGCCGTTCGAAACCACTCCTTGAACGACGAACCCGGCTTTTCAGTCAAACCGCACTTTCTCTTCCGGCGGCGTTCGCGAAGTCTCACGGTCCGGACCGGGCGGAACGAGTTTACCCAGGTTTTCGCTGAAGAACTTCAGCAGACGCTTGGGAGTATTCACCGGGCGCCAACGGGGCTCCTTTGTGGTTCCGGTAGCCTCGAACTCGAGCGCCTTGGTCAGGGGTGAGGTGATCAACCTCATCACGTTTGCCGTCAGGCCTTCCTTCAGGAAATTGACCTGAACACGGCCGTTGATGATGTTTTTTTCGAAAGCGTAGGATCCTTTGCCGCGAATGGTAATCGCTCTTCCGAGAAGCTCCGCGTCGTCCGTCTCCAGTCGGCCGTCACGTATCTTGAAGCTGCCTCTCAGGTCACGCTGACTTGCGTATCCGAGCCCGGGAACCAGCAGCGAGAGATACTTCGAAAGGCCGCCGAACAGCGGGATACTGAGGATGTAGCCATTCCGGATGTCGACACGGCCGGAACCGGTCGCCGTATCCGAGAACCCCGGACCCATTTCGCCGGCGAGTACAACGTGTCCCGACAGGGCGCCCTCGTAAGCTCTTCTGTCTTCGAGATCGTGGAATATGCCTACTACGGTGGCCATGTCCGCTTCCTTAACCGACAAGTCCAGCCGGCACAGACCGGGCTCGTTGGTTTGTGCCGCCTTCTCGAACCGCAAGGAACCTGAGACATCGCCGCCGCACCAACGAGCGCGCAGATTCTCCAACAGCGTTGCCTTCTCGCCGATGCTGAGATCCAGAACAGCATTCTCCGCAAGGAACCAGCGCCAGCCGACAGCCCTGCCGTCAATACGAATTCTTAAATCCCTCGCGGGATTGTTGCCCAGGCCGACGGAGCCGCCGAATTCGACAGTGGCGGGACCTTCAAAGCGATACGTCGAAAGCGTCTTCTCGAGGCCGGGTTCGATGAACCTCGCCATCGAAAGCACGGGAGCAGTCGACCGACCCTCGATTGACAGAAGGTCTTCCGCCGATCTGTATGCGAAGCGCCCGGTAAGCTGCCCGTCCTTGCGCACGATCGCCAGATTATCGACCCGAAGCGTCCCGTTGGAATAAGCAAGATCGGCATGCATGAGATCCGCGGGGATCTGATTTCTTGTAAGGCCGGCGGCGTGGAACGACCCACTGGCGGTCAGATTGGTCGCAGGGGCGGCAGTTCTCAGCAGTTGCAGCTCGGTCCGTGAAACGCCGGCCACTTCGAAAGATGCGACCAGTGGGGCAATATTTGTCGGGAGGAAGGCTGCCAGCCGCCGGGGCTCGGCATCCGATGCCAGATGCAGCTTGTACGATCCGCCAAGGACGAGTGACCCGCGTCCGTTGACGTACCGCGCCGGCCCGTCGCCAAGGACGGATGCGCTTGCGTCAGTGATGTCCACCACTGCGCCGTTGCGGCGGAAACCAAGGACGACGTCCGCCAGCTCGGCGCCGCCGCACTTGAGCGTTGCGCAAGTTACGCGGCCCGAGATATTGCTCGCAACGGTCTGGACCGGCGCTGGCCCGAAGGAGAGGTCGGCAAGCAGAGGTCCTGAGAGTCGAGCCGTGGCAAGGCGGTTAACGGCCGGAAGCCACGCCGCAACGATATCCTCCGCCGGTCCGCGAACACGCAGATCGCCGGCGACATCCCACGCTTTTGTGCCGATCGTGCCGCGTCCTTCAACACAGAGGTTTGCATCGGGGCCGACTGCCCGAATGCTGTCGACCCTTGCCAGACCGTTCGTCCACCGCAGGGCCGCGGAGCAGCGGCTGATCTGCAAATCCCGCACGCGCATAGGGCCGCCCTCAAGGAATGCCCATGCCCTTATGCCGGGCGGGGTGGAGCGGCCGGCATCGAGCATTACCCGCGCATCAAGCGAATCCGGCAGGAAGCCCTTGTCGCGCAAGCCGTCAAGACTTCGCAAGGCCTCATATGTGCGGCGAGCGCCTTCGTTAAACCGTTCCCAAGAAGCCGAAGGAGTGGTCTGCTCCGCACCTCGTGAAATGCCGCTGAGTTCTGCGTCGATGGTGCAATGAAAGCCGTCCGCGGGCCATGCACTCACGTTGAAGCGCATGTTGCCGTCAGGCAGCCGAGTCATGTCGGCAACGGGCAGGCGCACGGTTGCAGGCGGTTGCTCCTTCTCGCCGGCAATGTTCACCCGACATTCGGAAACAAGACATTGAATCAAGCGCCATTCCGAAGCGACGTCACGGGATGCCTCGAAAGCTGCCGTGACCGTCTCGGCGTCGGCGGTCAGGACGCCTGCAGGCGTGGAAACATGGACATTGCGGGCGATGACCCGATGCCACGGTCTCCAACGAACACGGTCAACCGTGACGTTGATTGTCTGCCTTCGCTCGACTTCGTCCAGGTAGCGGCGAACGAGCGGCGCCGGTATCCCCACAACCATAAGGTAAGCCGCGACAGCCGCCGACACGATCACACAAGCGATCGCGGCGCGCCATAGAATCAGCAGGCATTTCTTCATGTTGTGTTCCGGCGGCGCCTCAGTGCCAATGACCGGCGCCGGCCGCCAAGATCCTACCATTCCTTCTTGATCCGAATGCCGACCGTGCCCGACTCATCATCGGAGTCTCGTTGCTCGTGCAAAAGCCATACGCGCCTGCCGAACAGCCCCAGTTCCACCCGACTCAGTTCAAACGCGCCCGTGGCAGTGTCCCACTGAACGGAAGTCTGGAGTGCCGGCTCCGAGGCTTTGTCCGGACGCGCCTTTCCTCCCTTCCACAAACGGCGCAGGGCGGCAAACTGCTCGGTACCGACTTTCACCGTGCGGATACCGTGCTCGTTCGATTGCTCGCGCCAGGCGTATTCGCCGTCCTTTTCTATAATTACCAACGGAAGGCCGACGCTAGCCAGCCTGGCCACTGCCGACGGGCTCGTCCCAACCGAAGTATCGCCGTCCAGCGAACCGTGAACGGCTACGACGTCGACCGCATCCCGGTGCGCGGCCATCAGGTTCGTCGCCGCAACCAGAGACATCGTGTTTGTTCCGACGGCGACCAGGTTGCTTGAGACAACCGCAACGTCCATCACCCGGACTTCTTCATTACTGACGTCTAACGGCTGAGAGAATTGCACCTCTGCGTCGCAAGAAACCGCAAGTAGCACAAACACCGCAATCGTCGAAAGTCTTTTTCTGAGCGTTTCCACCCTGCACCTCAAGGCTCTGCTCTATATACTATCACACCGCGTGCCGCTCGGCAATTACGAGTGCTGCCGACGTTAACCCGGGGCCTCGGCCTTCAAGAATGTCTCGCCTGTCACGAATAACCGGCATTGACAGTGAGAGATATCTGGAATTAACGTTAAAAGATAAGGTTTGATACGCTCGTAGATGCGCGTATGCCGAAAGGCTGTGCCGAAGACTAAACAACAAGAGGTTGACATGAATCTGATTCTGTTTCTGGTGACGCTCGTTACCTCGTTTATCGCCGTGCGCATCGGCGCTATTGCGTTTCAATTGACCGGGTTGGAATGGTCGCTGGCGAAGTTTCAGGCGTTGTCGTGTTTCTCGGGGACCGGCTTCACGACAAGAGAAGCGGAGCTTATCGTGGGACATCCCCGCCGCAGAAAGATTGCGAGCATTCTCATGGTCCTGGGGAATGCCGGCCTGGTGGCCATGATCGCAACGTTCGCGAATTCCATGCGGCCGGCATGGAACCTGGTGTCCACCCGCTTCGGCTGGCTATGGGCCGGCTTCGGCCCCCTCGTAAACCTCTTGATCATTGCCGGTGCGATCATCCTGACCTGGCGCTTCTTCGCCAAAAGTCCCAAGGCCAAAGTTTTCACCGACTACCTCAGATCCAGGATCAAGCAGAGCGGCATCGTGGAGCCGGTCTCCGTCGAAGAACTCATGGTTGCCAGCGGGGGATACGGTGTTGTTCGCGCCGAAATCCAGCAGGATTCACCGCTGGTAGGACGCACGCTGGCGAAGTCGGGTCTGAGGTCGCGGGACATCACGGTGCTCGTCGTACGCCGTGGTGACGAGCCGATCGCCAACCCGCCGGCCGACACCCGGATCCAGGCAGGCGACCGTTTGCTGTGCTTCGGGAAGCTGGACCACATGCGAGAGGAGTTCCAAATGCCTTCAGTCGCGGAGGCCGAGGGATCATCCACATAGTCATTGGTCGGCAGGCAATCGGGAAGGTGCGGATCTGGTGTGAGAAGCTACCGCCGAGTAGAACACCAATGACGCGGCCGAAGGCTTTTGCCAGGAGCGTGTACGTTCCCGGATCCGTCGCCGCGCTCAGACCTCCAACGGTGAGGTAGCGCGCGAGGTCGCCGTGAAGGGATCGCTGCCTTCTTCCAACTGTGGCGGATTCTAGATTTCTACCGGTTCGCACAAGCTCTTCGCCCTGGCCGCTCCTCGTCCGCAAATGTGGCACACGTATTTCGCGCCCTTTGTCAATGCTGCAACCTTATCCATCTCGCGTTTCTGAACCAATTCGCAAAGATGGTTCTCGTGCCCCTCGTGTTTCTTGAGGAGCTTGTGCTCCGGGACCGTACGCGCCGCAGTTCCCTTCTCCGCGCTCTTCTTATCGCCGCTCTTGTCCGCCTTCTTGTTCTTCTTCTTCGCCATTTCCGGCTCCTTTCGTTTGTACTTCTTTATTCCGCCGGCAAGTCCTTCCTCGCGGCCCAAGCCGACCACGACGCGTCAAACCACCGGACGTTGCTGAAGCCCAGGATATGCTTGAGAAGAAAATACGTCTGGCTGGCCTGGTGCCCCGTGCGGCAATGGACGACGACCGGTGTATCGGCGGTGATGCCGAGGTCCTCGTAGGCCGATCTCAACGCGTCAGCGGACTGCCACAGTTCATTGCCCGGCACAAGATCCAGTGCGTACTCCCTGTTCACGGCGCCCGGGATATGCCCGGCGCGCGCCTCGTCGGATTTCTTGCCCGCAAAATAATCTGCCGGACGGACGTCGAGAATGATCGTCTTGCCGTCTCCCAACACGGCCTTGACGTCCGCGATGGTCACGGTAAACGTGTCCGCGCCTTTAACGGGCTTGTATGTCCCGACCGCCGGGGCCGGGATGTCGCTGGTCATCGGCCTTTGTTCCGCGACCCACTTGTTTATCCCGCCGTGCAGGACCGCATACGAGGGCTGGCCCACGCGCGCGAAGGCCATCGATACGAGCGTCGCGTCGCGCAGGTTGTCGCTGTACAGGACTACCGTGTCGCTGCGCCTTATGCCGAGCCGCCCGAACTGCATGCCGATCTCGTCGGCCGGCACGACCATGGCCGGGACCCCGTCGATCGTGGAGCGGAGGCTCTCGCAGCTCAAGTAGAGGGCGCCGGGGATGTGGGCGGCGGTGTAGGCCGTTCCCTTGGGGCGCACGTCGAGGATCTTGATTCTCGGATCGCCCGCCACGGAGGCCAGCCATTCCGTCGAAACGAGGTGCTTCTCCAGGCCCGGTTCCGCCAGGGCCGCGACTGACGGTGGCGAGGCCGGCTTTGCCTCCGCCGGAGCCGTCGCCGGCGTTTGATCGACGAACCACGCCCTGCGCGCCGCGTAGTCCGCGTAGAGCGCCTTGGCGGATTGCTCGTTCAGAGGCAGTTCGCCGAGCGACGGCGGGGTCAGGCAGTCGCGCCAGAAGCCAACGAGTCCGTCCGTCAGAGCAAGCGCGTTGATGAACCCGAGCCGCCGCAGTGCCAGCCAGGCCTGAGCCGCGTGCGTGGTGCCGTTGGAATACAGGATCACGGTTCGGGCCTTACCCAGTTCGGACAGGCGGGAGGAAAGTTGCTCCAGGGGGATATTCACCGCGCCGCGCAGGTGGAATAGCGCGAAGTCCGACGCCGGGCGGACATCGACGACCGTGAGGCCCTGTTCCGCCGCCATCATGCGCCGTGCCGCTTCGAGCGGGTCGACATGGTCCTCACCCGAGGCAACGTTTCCGAGGAAAGTGTCGGGCGGACTCGCCGGGGCCGTTACCTGGGGTGCCGGGCCGCGCTCTGGCACGAAGAACAGCGTCGCCGCGAGAACCAGCACCGCGCCGGCGGCCCAGCGGCGCCGGCGTCGCACGGCGGCATCCGGCATCGCCTCGCCGCCAAAGCGCGCCTCAAGCGCGGCCGACCCGGCAAACGCCAACACGGCGATTGCGCACAGCGCAAAGGTCAGAACCTTAATCGGGATTCCGAGACTGTCGGCAAGCGTGACTGGGCCCGCGCACAAGCCGTTGTAGATCGGCTCCACGGCGTTGTAGAGCTCGTTGAAGAAGATCCCGCCCAGCACGGCGCCGACCAGGAACACGAGGGCGTCCAGCTTGGCGCTGGCGAGGCCGACAACCGCCGTGCCCGGACACCATCCGCCCATGACAAAACCAACACCAAACAGGATGCCGCCGACCACCGCCGCCCCCCAGTAGGTCGGCATCACGTACACGTCCGCCGCCCGCAGCCACCCGAAGGCGAGCAGGTAGCGGTACCCGACGAGGGCCACGACAATGGCCGTAAACATGACCTTCAAAACGGCCATGTCCTTCAGATAGAAAATTCCCGTGAGCTTACGGCTGCTGCCGAACCCGGCCTGTTCGAGGAAGAAGCCGAACAACAGGCCGATCAGGCCGGCCGCAAGGAAGCCGGCCGGCGTGTTCAGCAGTTCCAATGAAAAAAGCGTGCCGTTCATAGCCACTCCCTCCTCACGAAGATGCCGGCAACGTAGGCCGCGACAAACAGGCTGATCAGGAAGACAACGCTGCCGCTCAACAGCAACGCCGTTCCCGAGAGAGCCTGGCCGGAGGTGCACCCGCGCGACAATCGGCTGGCAAAACCCACCAGGACGCCCCCTGCCAGCGCGAAAAGCAATCGCCCCCGGGCCGAGATTCTCGGCCCCCTTTCCACCGAAGGTCGGATGCGCCCCGAACCAAGCGCTGAAAGGAAGCCTCCGATCAGCGTCCCGGCAACCATGAAGACCAGGTAGTACCGCAAGACATGCGCGCTGCCGTTTCGGAACCATTCACCAAAGTAGGCGGTGGCCTCGACGTGTCTTGGCACAACTGCGTGTTCACCCCATGCCGAGAGCCTGGCCAGGGCCGACGAAGCTCCCAGTCCCGCTCCCAATAACCAGTACGAGGCCAGGAGCGTCAGACCTAGCCCGAGCCCGGCAACGTACGGGGACCAGTAAGGTGTCCCGGTTGCGGCGTCAGGTTTGGCGTCCGTGTTTTCCGTTTTCTTCATCGCGTTGTCCTCCACCATCAGATTGCCTGCCTGCCAGGGCCAAGGTTCTTCCCTTGTCCCGGAGAAAACGTCTGCTCAGCAGCCGGCGCTCTTTTTCTTTGGCGCGGCCGCGGGGGCTGCCGGTGCTGTTGGTGCCGGCGCTGCCGGCGGGCTCATGCCGGGCTGGGCGGGCGCCGCACCGCCGGCCGGCGCCATCGGTACGGCTTCGGTCTGGATGCCGGCCGGCCGCAGCACCTCGTCCCAGTACCGCAGCATGCCGCCGGCAAGGAAGCGAACCGGACGTTGCGCCTTGCCGATGAGCACGCCGCCCGAGGCGGCCGAAATCGAGCCGTCACGGCAGACGACCACGAGCGGGCGTTTGTCGACCAGGTAAGCCGGATTGCTGAGCAGATCGGCCACCGCCACACTGAGGGCTCCGGGAATATGATACTCGTCGAACTGCCATTTGGGACGGATATCAAGCACGTCCAGCGATCCCGGAAGGTCCATCAGTTGTTGCGCCAGGTCCTTGGCGCCGACACGTTCCGGCAGGTTGACGAACACTCCGGTGGAGGGTGCGGGACCCGTTTGCGAAGCGCCGAGGGTCGGCAGCCCGGCCTCGATCCACGCCTCGCCGCCGCCCTCCATGTTAAACACGCGGGTGAAGCCCAGCTTCTGCAGCACGCCGGCCCCCATGCTGGAGCGATAGGCCGAATTGCAGACGGTCAGGACTGGCAGTTGCGGGTTCAGGCGCTTGGCGCCTGTTTCCAACACGTTCATGGGGATGTTCAGAACGTTGCCGATCCGCACACCCATCCACTCCGCGGGCAGCCGCACGTCCACAATGATCGGCGCGGTGCCGGCCTGCAGCTCGTCGTAGAGATCGCGGGGTTTGACAAGGGTGACCGTTTGCATCGGCAGGCCCGCCTGCTTCCAGGCATCTGTCCCCCCTTGCAGGTAGCCGTCGACCGCATCGTAGCCGATGCGGTGCAGCCGGAACACCGCTTCCTTTGTTTCGTCCTCGGTGCCGACCAGGACGATGCGTGATCCCCATGGCACCATGATGCCGACCCAGGTTTCAAAGCGGCCGCGAATGCCGATATTGAGCGCGCCGGGAACATGGCCGTCGGCAAAGTGCCGGGCATCCCGGGTATCGACCGCGACCGCGCCGGCCTTCAGCGCGGCGTCGACGGCGGCCGGAGCCATCGCAGGCGGCAAGGCATCCCACGTCACCAGCGGTGGGCCGTCATGGTTCATGCCGGCATTGTGCTTGAAGTACTGCGGCGCTTCCGGAAGACCGTCGATCACGGCCATGATAAACGAGTTCAGGTCCTTGTGCTGAAGATATGTGTTGACCTTCCTCTGTTCCCCGATCGTCGACACGGGTTGATCGCTCAGGTGCGCCCCGCACAGCGAGCCGGCGCCGTGGGCGGGGTAGATCTTGACCTCGTCAGGGAGCTTGGCCAGCTTGTCGTTCCATGAGTGGTATAGCATTTCGGCCAGCTCGGCTGCCGAGATCGTGCCACCCATCAGGTCGGGCCGCCCGACACTGCCGATAAACAACGTGTCGCCCGTGAGCAGGATCCGCGGCTGCGGGGCCGTGGCGGGCTGGTGAACCGCCAGGCACGTCCCGTCCGGCGTATGTCCCGGCGTGGTCATGACCACGCAACGCATATCCCCGAATCGGATCTCGCCGCCGTCGTCCACCGGTTCGTGCGCGTAGCCGGCACCGGTGACCTTGTTCACGAGGATTCTGGCGCCGGTCGCGTTGGCCAACTCGACGTGTCCCGCGACGAAGTCCGCGTGCGAGTGTGTGAGATACACACGCGTGATCTTCAAGCCGAGCGTGCCGGCCTCCTTCACGTAGTGCGCAATGTCGCGATCCGGGTCGACGATCATGGCCTCCCCGCCGCTTCCCAGCAGGTAGGAGTAATGTGACAGGACCGCCAGATTGTACTGTCGAAACACGAACTCCGGCAGCGATTCCTGCTCCACCACCTGATGCGAAGCGGCCTCATCCCCGTGCGTCGCCGCCTCCGCGTCCCCCGCGATTGCCGCCACGCCTTTCGTTGCGACCGCCGCCATTGCCACACTCAACCAGACGATCAGTGCCCCCGTCCTTCTCATGACTCCATCCTCCTTCAGTTCTTGCCCCACCCGGGGCAACACAGACAGCCCCCATTTCTCCGCGCCTGCGGCCGCCAGCTTTGCCGCCGGCGCCTTTCGTTGTCCAATCCGCGTCAGGCGGAGAATAGCCTCTCCTTCGGCCCTCCGGGCGCATACTTCTGTAGGAGGGCGCGTGCAATACGGGCTAGAGTCACCCAAACAGGCAGGACAGGGCAATTGGCAGAAGTCGAAATCAGACTGAGAACAATTCGGTAAGCACGCCCGCAAAGGAGATCACGGAGGTGAGGGCGGTGCCCCCCCTGCCGGCCGAGACCCGCGCCCCACGTCCGAGGCACGGGCAAGGAGCACCGCTACAGCTCGGCAAGCCCCTCGCGCAGCGCATAGCGCGTCAACCCGGCGATCGAGTCGATCCCGAGCTTGCTCATGGCGCTCTCCCGGTGGGCCAGCACGGTCTTTGGGCTGATGTGCAGACGATTGGCAATCATCTTGGTATGATGTCCTTCAGCGATGAGCTGCAGGACTTCGCGTTCGCGTTCGCTGAGGTCGCCGTACGCTCCACCCTTGCCCTCGCCCTTCCCCCGCACGTGGTGCTCGACCACGTCGCCCGCGATGGGTGGGCTGAGGTAGGTTTCCCCGTTCGCAACCGCGCGAGCCGCCCCGATCAGCTCCTTCCTGGCGCCCGTCTTGAGCAGGTAACCCGAAGCGCCGGCCTCCAACATGGCCGAGACGAGGCGCTGCTCGCGGTGCACAGACAGGCAAAGCACCCGCGTCTGGGGCCGCTTCGCCAGAATCTGCCGCGTGGCATCAATGCCGTTCAGCCCTGGCATCCCGATATCCATGACCACGAGATCCGGCGCAAGTTCGAGCGCCTTGCTTATCGCGTCGCGACCGTTGTCCACGGCGGCCACCACTTTCATGTCCGGCTCTTTCTCGATCAAGGCCTGGAGCCCCTCCCGGACCACGTTGTGGTCGTCAACGAGGAGAATCCTTGTATTCCCTGTCTGCTTCTTCATGCGTTCCTCCTCCGAGTTGCGGGTCCGCGATCGCGCGGGGCTCACCGACCGGCGCACAGAGCGTCACCCGCGTCCGCACGCCGGGAACGGACTCCACGCGCATCTTGCCGCCGATCTCTCTCATCCGCTCCCTGGCCGCGACCAGGCCCATGCCCTCGCTGACTCCTGTCTGCCTGCTTTGCCAGTCCTTCGGGAAACCCCTGCCGTGATCTTCGACCCTCAATTCGAGCGTGTCATTCTCCATGGACATCCGCACCCAGGCCTCCCTCACGCCCGCGTGCTTGACCACATTGAAAAGCAGTTCTCGAACCGCCTTGTACACCACCGTCGTAACGGCTTCATCGAGATCCTTGGCGTGTTCCCCGCCTTCCAGGTGGAACCGGATGCCGTAGCGCACGAGCATCCCTTCGCACAGCTCATGGATTGCCGCCCTCAATCCAAGACGGTAGAGTGTAGCGGACAGAAGTTCGAAGCTCAGCGATCGGACCTTCTCGCTGGCTTCCGTCAAGAGAAGGTCTATCTCGTCGTGAATCGCGCGCAGCTCCGCCGCATTCTCAGCCCTCTCGGCTACCCCCATTTTGATGCTGCACGCGGTCAGGACCTGTGCGACGTCATCGTGGAGCCCTTCCGCAATGCGCCGCTGTTCATCGTCCTGCGACGATGCCAGTCTGGCCGCAAGGCGCCGCAGCTGCTTCTGTTGCCTGATCTGAAGGCGCTCCGCCCGCCTGCGGGCTGTGATATCCGTGATCACGCTGAGAATGGCTCGGCCACCCTCATGGTCGATCACGTTGGTCGCCAGAATGGCATCGATCTCTTGGCCGTTCTTGGCGACGAGCGTCACTTCGCATGGAGCTTCATTTTCGCCCTGCATCTGTCGGGCATACCGGTCTTTGACGAGAGCTGCCGACGCAGGCGCATGCAACCTCAGAAAGTCAAAATCCGGTCTGTACAGGTCCTCGCGCGTGTATCCCAACATGCGTTCGCAGGCAGGGCTGGCGTAGACGATCCGGTCCTGTTGGATGATCAGGATGGCGTTGGGAGACCCTTCGGCGAGGTTCCGGAACTTCGCTTCCGATGCGGCCAGCTCAGCCGTTCTCAACTCAACCCGTTGTTCGAGTTCCTCGTTGAGCCGGAGCACCGCGTCCTCGGCCGCTTTGCGGGACGAAATGTCCATCAGAATACCCAGCGCCCGGCATGGACGCCCATTTGAGTCGAATTGGAACAGACCTCGGGCGACGATCCAATGTGCGCTGCCGTCCGGCCATACCACCCGATACTCGTACTCGAAGGGCGCGCGTTCCGTCAGGCAGCGGTCCATCTCGGCTTCCACGCGTGGCAGATCCGCGGGGTGGACACGCTTCGCCCAGTCACGGTAGTGGTATTGTTGGGAGAGGGTCGGCGGCGGCGGCGTCGGCGGCGGCGTCGTGTTCAAACCGAGCAACCGAACGCTCTGGTCGGAGGCCACGACCTCGCCCGTTACAAGATCCCTCTCGTAGATGCCGATCGACGTTCCGCTGGCCGCCAGCGCCAGCTTCTCTTCTCTCTCGCGCAGTGCCGCTTCGGCCTGTGCGCGTTCGATGATGTCCGCCGCCTGGCGGGCAAGCAGATCGAGCAACCGGAGCCGGTGCTCGTCGGGCCGTTGCGGCGTCCTGAAGTGCGTCGAGAGCATCCCGAGCGGCTTCCCCGAGCGGCCGACCAAAGGCGTGGACTGGACCGCATGCACGCCGGCGCGGAGCTGGATCTCCAAGGCCGGCGTTCCGGCAAAGATGGGGCTGTTCTCAACGTTCTCGACAATGACGCGTTCGCGGCGTTCCAGCGCCGTGCCGCAAGCCCCCTTCCCCTCGGTAACCGTATTCCAGTAATCCAGCCACCATTCCGGGAATCCGCGTTGCGCCACGATCTGCAGGTTCCCGGTTGCCGGGTCGATCAATTGGCTGTTGCCGAAGTCCGCACCTGTAATGGCGATGGCCGCCTCCACAATCTCTGCGACAACCGGCTCCAGATCGCCCCCAAGCACGTACAGCGATCCAACCTTCTGCAACCGATTCATCGCATCGAGGTCCGCGGCCAGCCGTTCCTGCACTTGCTTGCGCTCGGTGGTGTCCCAGGCCGTGTCGAGCAAGGCCCACCCTCTATTGCCGGGAAGAGGCACACGATGTAACCACCAGGTAAAGTACGTCTTCTCGACCGGCCCGCCTGCCGAACGGGATATCATTTTGGGCTCGTCCACGACTTCATGCGGCTCGCCGGTCTCCAGCACGCGGCGGCAGATCGCGGTAAAGTCCTGCCCCGTCTCCCCCCACACTTCATCAAGGGTCTTACCCAGCATCTGCTTGCCGGGCGCAACCTTCTGGTAGGCCGGGTTCACCAGTTCGATCCGCAGATCACTTCCTCGCAAGAGGCCGACGCAGACCGGGAGGCGATCCACCACCGTTTGCAGCAGTTCGCGTAGAGCCTTCACGTCCTCTGCGTCCCGCTTCCCGGCCGGAGCGGCGTCATACAACTCCGCATACGTGTCGCGCGCCCCGCGCAGCGTTTCGTTCTCATGCTCCAGCTCCGCCACGCGCGCCTGTAACTCGCGGACAAGCTTCTTGAGGTTGACTGCGGCAACGGCCGCGCCCTCATCCGGGTCCGCCCCGGCGGGCCGCTCGGCGCGGACGCCCCGCTCGGCCAGGCGCCTCCGTCCGTCGGTCTGCGACTGTGTCGAGACAGAGTTGTGCGGCCGAGCGCTCGCTGAGACCTGCTCTTTCCGCTCCGGGCCTGGAGACGATGTTGCAGCCCCGTGCCCAGATAGCTTTTTGTGGGTAGTCATCGAGTCACCGTGCTGCAGGATACAAAACCACAGAAACTGTATTATAGAATGCGGCTTTCACGCTTACTGTCAAGAGCTGAGGCATGGGAATATTGCCGACCGGCATTTCGATTTCTGCCAATTGCAAACCGCCGGTGACTTAACCAATACTGCACCCATGCACGAGGGCGTGTCTGCATGCCCGACCAGACAGGAATCCGAGTCGGGATGAAGGACTGGCTGAAAGAACGACGGTAAGGTGAGCCCATGCCACCATGCAAGTAAGTGTTGACCAGGAGCAGTGTTCGGGCTGCGGGCTTTGCCGTGAGATTTGCCCGCAGGTCTTCGGATTGAAATCGGAAGAACAGAGAGACATTGCCTATGTGAAGATTCATGAGATTCCGGAAGTCTGCGAAGCATTGTGCTTGGATGCAGCCGATCGGTGTCCGGTTGACGCGATCTTGGTGAAGGCGGACAGAACGGGTCTGCAGCCTGGGCGTGGGGCCTGAACGAAGGGAGTAAGAGGTCATGGGAACAAAGGGCAGAGAGATTGTCGGAATGGACGTTGAGCAGGTTCTTACAATGCTAAACAAGGCCTTCTCGGACGAGTGGCTGGCCTATTACCAGTACTGGCTGGGGGCCAAGGTCGCCAAGGGACCGATGAAGGACGCGGTGATCGCTGAACTGCTTCAGCATTCGGCCGATGAGTTGCGTCACGCGGACATGCTCGCGTTGCGCATCATTCAGCTGGGCGGAACGCCGGTCGGCAGCCCGAAGGGATGGTACGAGCACACGAACTGCGGCTACGAAGCGCCGGACGATCCATACGTGCACACCCTCCTGGAGCAGAACACCAAGGGCGAGCAGTGCGCCATCGCAACGTACAAGGCTCTCGTGGAGAAAACGGTGCAGGGCGATCCGGTGACCTACAACCTGGTGCTACAGATTCTCCAGGATGAAGTCATGCACGAGGAGGATTTGGAGGCCCTGAGCGAGGATCTGGATCTGATGCTGAAGGTCAGAGGGTAAGCAGGTACAAACGAAAGGAGGACGGCTATGTGTGGCGAGCGTACGACCAAGTGCTGTGGAGAAGACAAGCTGTGCGCGTTGACCTGTTGCGCCTGCAACCTCGACATCGCGAAGATAAAGCCGTTGGTGAACGCGCCGCAATTCATCTGTGAGTCCTGTGGACGGGTGGCGAACAAGAAGGACAATCTCTGTCAGCCGGTTTCGTTGTGTTGAGCGGTTGTCTGCAGAGCGAGATCGCGTTACGACGGAAGCGGTCCGTGACGCGCAGATGGAGAGCCCGCGGAAGCAAGGAGGTGTGTCATGGCACTGATGAAATGGGATCCGTGGCGAGAGATGGAGGACATGTTCGACCGCTATACGCGGGCAGTCGGCTGGCCGCGCGGCGGCGGGCAGGAAATCATGAGAACGGGCGATTGGTCGCCTCGCGTCGACATCGCCGAGACGGACAAGGCCTTCGTGATCAAGGCCGAGATTCCGGAAGTCAAGAAGGAGGACGTCAAAGTCACGGTTGACAACGGCGTGCTGTCCATCTGCGGCGATCGCAAACAGGAGAAGGAAGAAAAGGGCAAGAAATTCCACCGCGTGGAACGCTATTACGGCAGCTTCTGCCGCAGCTTCACGCTGCCGGAAAACATCGACGAGGGCGGGATCAAGGCCTCGTTCAAGGACGGTATGCTGAACCTCGACATCCCGAAAACAGAAGAGACAAAGCCCAAGACCGTCGAAGTTAAGGTAGAGTAGTTTAGCGGTTCCGACGGCCTGTCGCGCTCTATAGGAGGACTTGATCATGGGCATGGCAAAGGAGTTCAAGGAGTTCGCGGTCAAAGGCAATGTGATGGATATGGCCATCGGCATCATCATTGGCGGCGCCTTCGGAAAGATCGTATCTTCCCTCGTGACCGATGTGATCATGCCCCCGATCGGCCTGCTGCTCGGCGGCGTTCCTTTCGGGAAGCTTGCCGTCGTCCTGAAAAAAGCTACCGAAACGAGTTCCGCCGTGACTCTAAACTACGGAACGTTTATCCAGACCGTCGTCGATTTCCTCATCATCGCATGGGTTATCTTCCTGGTTGTCAAGGGGATGAACAGGCTACGGAGGCGGGACGAAGGCGCCGAGGAGGAGTCGTAGGCAATGCTTGGAAGACAGCGTTGGAAAGGCAGGAGACAAGGGATGGTGCGGAAGGTACTGGTGACAACGCTCGTCTCCGCCGTCGGCGGCTTGGCTCCGTCTTGCCGGGCCTGGGCCGAAGAAGCCCGTATGCGGACGACGCTGGCCGTGGGAGCGACGCTGACGGACGGAAACAGCGACACCGTGCAGGGCAACGTCAGTCTGATAACGGAAGGGGAGAATAGACTCGGTTCGGTCGGCGCGGGCGCGGAGTTCAATTACGGGGAGAGCACGGTCGAAGGGGAAACCGATACGACAACGGAAAACGGCAAAGTCTTTGCCGAGGTGAAGAAGACATTGTCCGATCGCTTTTTTGCCTACATGGGCGGGTTCGCGCTCTATGACAATATCGCCGATATCGACTATCGCGTCGGGCTCGGCCCCGGTCTGGGCGTTTACCTCCTGAAATCGGAGGCCACCGTCTTTTCCGTGGAAACTGGCTTTTCCTACATATGGGAAGAAGTAGGCGGCCTCGCCGATGATTACCCGGCCCTGCGCGCAGCGGAGAGTATCGAGCATCACATCACCAAGACTGCCAGGCTTTGGCAGGCAGCGGAGTATTTGCCGCAAACCGCTGATTTCGGCAACTATCTGGCCAATGCGGAAGTGGGGATCGAGGCGGCTTTGAACGCGAAACTGAGTCTGCGCTTCGTTGTTCAGGACAAGTATGACAGCAAACCGGCGGCAGGCAGGGAGAAGAATGACGTTATGGCGATCGCGGGAATCAGCATGAAGCTGTAGCATATCTGTGCGCGGGGTGATAACGACGACCGGCGCGTAGGAGAAAGGAGGGATGCTTGCGGTGGCATTGCTCGTGCCACAATGCAGAATGTTGCGGGAGGGACTGTGTCAAGAGATTACCTGAGCGGGCAAACAGGAAGGAGAAAGAGTAATGCGAATGCGACTGACGAGAATGCTGACTGCGGCGGTTGTGGGCGTGACAGTGACCAGTGCCCTGACGGCCGAACAAGAGCGAAAGACGGGAAAGCGGTTCTGGTTCCGGCCGAAGAAGGAGGCCGAGGTTATCGTGGTCAACACGCTGGCCTTCATGGATCGGGACAAGAACGGCGTCGTTGACGGCAGCGAGTTCTACGAGCACGTCAAAACGTACTCGTTCCGCCGTCTCGACGTCGACGGCAACGGAGAAGTCTCGAAAGCGGAATGGCTGGCCGTCGAGACCGGACCGGAGGGCGAGAAACTCTTCGGCCGGTGGGACAAGAACGGCGACGGCAAGCTAACGCTTGGGGAGTTCAAGGATACGCCGGAGGCGAAGACAACGATCGGCAACCTGTTCAAGACGCTGGATGTCGACGGCGACGGGAAACTGAGCGCCGGGGAACTCGAGGCGGAGGTGAAGTGACCATGCAGACCACAATACGCAAAACAACAGCCGTGTTGCTTGGAACTTGCGCCGCGGCGGCGGCGTTGCTGGTGGCGGGTTGCGCGACCCAGTCGACGGGCACGGCGCCCGGCAAGGGAACCGCAATCGGCGCGGCTACGGGCGCGGCGCTTGGCGCCGGCGCGGGGATGGTGGCGGGCAACAACGTCAAGGGCATATCGAAAACCGAGGGAGCTATTGCGGGAGCCTTGGTGGGCGGCCTGCTCGGGGGGGTCATGGGCAATCAGCAGGACGCGATACAGAGGCAGAACGAGTCAGTGAATCAACGGCTGAGCAGCGTAGAGGCGCAGGCCAACACGACGGTAGTTAATATCACCAACTCCAACGGGAGCACGACGCCCGTGGTTCTGCATCGCTCCGGCAACCAATGGGTGGGCCCGCGCGGCGAGCTGTACAACAGCCTGCCGACCGAGGCGCAACTGAAACCAATCTACGGCTTCTAAGGGCGACGCGCGGACGCCGGGGTCGCGGGATGCCGCTCTCAGCGGCGCCCCGGCCCCTGAAAGACGCGAGGGGACGACCACGAACAGCGCAAGGGGAGACTGCACGGGGAAGGCGGACATGGTGTCGGCAAACAGAGGCAAGCCTGGGTGTCCGAGAGTGCTCGTCGTCACCCCGGAAGTGACCTCGCTGCCTCCGGGCATGGGCAAGCAGGCTAATTCCGTGGTGGCAAAGGCCGGCGGTATGGCGGACGTGACGGCGGGTATCGTCACGGCGCTCTTTGAGCTCGGTGCGGACGTGCATATCGCTCTGCCAAACTATCGGCGGCTCTTCCGGGTCGACGTGAGCAAGTTCGTGAGTCGAACCCTTCGTGAATACAGAAGTAAGTTGCCTGACGGGAGGATTCACTTCGCCGAAGACAGTCTGTTCTATTACCGCGCTTCGGTGTACTCGGGTGGCGGCGGTGATGTGGCCAAGGTGGCGCTGCGTTTTCAGCGGGAAGTTATCAACAACATCCTCCCCGACGTGGAACCCGACCTGATTCACTGCAACGACTGGATGACTGGGCTCATTCCGGCGGCGGCACGCCGCCTGGATATTCCCTGCCTCTTCACGATCCACAATATCCACACCTATGAGATGGCCCTGGCAGAGATCGAAGAAAGCGGGATCGACGTGCGCGCGTTCTGGCAGTACCTGTACTACCGCGGCATGCCCGGCACGTACGAAGAGACGCGTTGGGGCAACAAGGTGGACATGCTGGCCAGCGGCATTTTTGCCGCACATTTCATCAACACCGTAAGCCCGACGTTTCTAATGGAAATCGTGGAAGGCCGCTACGATTTCGTGCCGGCCGCGGCGAGGGGCGAGATCCGTGCCAAGACCGCGGCGGGATGCGCTGCCGGCATCCTTAATGCCCCTCCGACCCATTACAAGCCCTCGGCCAATGCTTCACTTGCCGTGCCGTACACGCATGCGAACCATGCTGCCGGCAAGGCCGAGAACAAACGATTGCTGCAGGCGGATCTGGGCCTCGCGCCGAATCCGAACGCGCCGCTATTCTTCTGGCCTTCCAGGCTTGATCCCGCTCAGAAGGGGTGCGAGCTGCTGGCCGATATCCTCTATGGCATCGTGTCCGCCTACTGGGAAGACCGGCTCCAGCTTGCCGTGATTGCGGACGGGCCGTTTCAGCAGCACTTCCGCGAAATAGTGGCATTTCATGGGTTTGCGGACCGTGTCGCCGTCAGGTCGTTCGACGAGCGGCTGTCACGTCTCGGCTTCGCCGCGTCGGACTTCACGTTCATGCCCTCGCGCTTCGAGCCCTGCGGCCTGCCGCAGATGATCGGTTGTCTATACGGCTCCTTGCCGATCGTGCACGATACAGGAGGCCTTCACGACACCGTGACCCACCTGGACGCCGAACACGACACGGGCAACGGCTTCGTCTTCGACACCTACGACCCCGGCGGCCTGCGGTGGGCCATCGATCAGGCCATGGCGTTCTACCGCCTCTCGCCGGAGACGCGGCAGCGCCAGGTTTCCCGGGTGATGCGGGAAGGCGCGCAACGATTCAGTCACGTGGTAACTGCGCACCGCTATTTCGATTTATACGAAAAGATGCTTGCCCGCCCGCTCCTGCCCCGCGGCGAGAAGAGTGAGGAACGGGCGCAATAGCCCGCAATGTTAAGAAAGTGTTGAGGTAATCGTGACGCGAGTGAAGCTGATAGCTCTACTGGTGCTTGCCGTCCTGGCCATTGTGCTCGTTCTGCAGAACTCACAGGCCGTCGAGACGAGGTTGCTTTTCTTTACCGTGACGATGCCACGCGCGGCGCTGCTCGGGCTGACACTGCTGATCGGCTTTGCGTGCGGCATTCTGGTCGCAATTGCAGTCGGAAAGAGGAACAAGAAGGCAAGTTGAAGATGGAGCGATCTAACCGGAGGAAAGGAGGCGGGGAATGTCGCGAATGCAAATAACAACGGTTGTGATGGCTGCATTGACCTTCTGCGGATGCGCATCGACCAGGGTACCGATGTCTTATCGCATACGAGACCGGTATGGCCTGAGCGACAACCAACTTCGGCGAATTCCATATTTCGTCTCGGAGCCCATAGTCCTGGGAAAGGAGGTCCCCCAGGGCAAGGGGAAGGAGGACGCCCGAATGCAACTGGCAATACTCGATACAGGAACGCCGGGCCTTGCGGAGAAGATCGGGGATACCGAAATACTGGTAAGCTTCGAGCCCGGAAGTCGCCTCATGTTTGTGTGCCTGAGACCGGGAATGGAAACCAGTCCCTGGGCCGTTGACACACGCTACAGACTCGCACCCGAGGGCCGCGACTCCGGCACGAAGCTGGGTTACTATACTTATCGCGGCGAACGTTACTTTCTCTTGAGAGGGGCGGGGGCATACCTCATGGTGCGCGACAAGGACATACAGCCTGATGTTCGCGAAGTTGAGTACATGAAGGGAAGGCGCGCAAGGTAGCGCATGCCGGCCGGCTATTCGGCCCGGGAGGTCTATTATGAAGATAACGGAGATTCGGAAGAAAGCCAGGAGAGCGGGAGTCAAAACAAACGGGAAGAAGGCGGATCTGATCCATCGCATTCAAGAGGCGGAGGGCAACAATCCCTGCTTCGGGACGCGGGATCGATGCGGTGAGACGGCCTGCTGCTGGCGCGAAGATTGCCTGCCGGCATTTGTGGCGTGACACGTACAGCAGGTGGGTATGGACGAAGGCCCGGCCGTTCGAGTGCACCAGTATGGAGTATACTCACAATGCGCTCGACAAGAGCGCGGTTCGTGCTGTATTTGTCCATGCATACGCAATGACATCCGGCACTCCGTTGAGCATCCATTGTCTCGGCGTTCAAGTGTTTGATACCGGCAGGGCGCCTGAGAGAAACGGACGCTATTCGCTGACAGTCATGCGGACAACGCATGGGAAGTTGCGTTACACGGAGAGACTGGGCATGAGCTTACGTCGTTTCTTTGTGATTGCTGCTCTTGCGGCCCTTTGCGGTGGGTTGCCGGTTACGGCCACCTATGCACAAATGCCTGGGATGGAGCCGACCGCAAAGGCTGAACCGGCAGGTGGAATAGCGCAGTCCAATGAGCCGAACGGGACGAATGCGGCCGTCAAAGCCGCGGAGGTGGTCGAAGAAGGCGTACAACCGGAAGAGGTGCCGGGGATTGTTACGCGATTGTGGGGCCGCTACATGGGAGCCGACTCGCCGTACCGCGGCCTAGTTCTCGTCATCCTGACGCTCCTTGTTCTCCTTAATCTCAAGGCATACCTGACGCGCATCATGCGCCGCACACTCAAGGATCATGCTTTCGTCGAGGAGAACGCGGTTGGATTCCTGAAGGCATGGCATGTACTGTGGAAGTTCGTCATCGCCATTCTCGTTATCATGGCGATGTCAGGTTCCCTCAAGCTGCTGGGGCTGACCGCCGGTTTCTTCGGAATGATGCTGGGCTGGTCGCTGCAGCAGCCGGTCACCGGGATTGCAGCCTGGCTGATGATCATCCTGAAGAAGCCGTTCCGCATAGGGGACCGGGTTGTCATTGCGGGAATTACCGGAGATGTCACCGGCATCTCACTCACGCATGTAATCCTGAACCAAGTCGGCGGGTCGGTGGGCGGTGAAGAGCGTTCCGGTCGCGGCATCCTGATCCCGAACGCCATCCTGTTCCAGAACATCATCATCAACTACACGCTGGACCAGGAGTACATGCTCGACGAGGTGCCGGTCCGGCTGACGTTCGATTCCGACTGGGAGCTGGCCAAGAAGATCATGATCTACGCGGCCAATGAGGTGACGAAGGACATCATCGCCAAGACCGGCACGGAGCCCTTCATCCGCGCTGAGTTCCTGGACTGGGGAATCCTGGTGCGCCTGCGCTACAACACGATTCCCGCCAAGCGGCAGGAGATCTCGACCTACATTATCGAGATCCTGCTGCGTGAGTTCGGGAAAGAGTTTCCCCGCGTCAGGTTTGCCATTCCGTCCCAGAACATCCGCTACCGTCCCGACGTGGGTGTAACCGGCACGGCCGGGGAAACCGTAGCAGGGGAAGGTCCGCAATGATATGGATTCAGCCGATCGCGTATTCGACGCCTTTTCCTCGATTCTCAAACGACTGATTCTCTCACAGGTTATCTGAGCAGGCAGGAATGACGCCGTGCAGAAAAACGGGCGTGCCGGTAACGCGCACGGAGCTGCCGGCGGTTTCCATAGCGCCTCCCTCGGCATCGGTGGCGGCGTCGAAGGTGAAGGGCATTTCAACGCTACGCGGTCGGCCGGCCGTGTAGGCCACGGCGAGGTCCTCGCCGTCGGCGCGGCGGAAACCGAACACGATACAGGAGTCGTTATCCACACCGCTATCGGCCCGCAATTCAATACGCTTGACGAAGACGGCATCGCCAAGCATTGTCAACAGATAACGCAGGCGCCGGTATGCCGGGCGCGGCCGCAGCTCGCCGCCGGCGTCGTCCACCAGCCCGTACCCGTGCGCGGCCAGGCGCCACCAGTAAACCCGCTCGGCCATTCCGGAACAGATTGCGGCAAGAATGTAGCGCACCATGTAATCGGCATACTCGCACTCGCCGACGCTGGGATCGTTGAAACGCGGCCCCGGAGACTCGTAGGGCGATCCAACCGGCGAATACACCCCCGTTCCCTTCAGAGGCCAGTTCACTTCGGAGATTATGAGGCGATCCTCGCAACCGGGCGATAGCCGTGCAATCGCCCGCGCGAGCGCAAGTTTCTCGAGCGCCGAGAACCCATGCTGGCCATTCTCCGGCGCACCCCGCCGGTCAACGTAGAGATGATGCGAAAGGGCATGAAAACGCATTCCCTCCGGAACGTTCTTCAGGGCGGCCAGCAGATAAGGATATTCGAAGTCTATTGCCGCGGGCCCCGCGAAGCGCAGCCCCGGCTGCCCTTGCGCCGCCTCCGCGACCGTCCGCATGAGTTCCCGATGCTCCGCCAGGCTCCAGATCCCCCACTTGACGCGGTTGATGGCGTGCCCGGCTTCAATGAATTCAACGTGATCCTGCGTTTTCTCTACGGCGCGTTCGATGAATCTACGCCAGCGTTCGGGATAACGCACGGCGTTGCGGTCCTGCACCAGGGCTATGGCCACGCCGTGTCCTTCCTCGTGAAGCCGCCTGACGACCGCGGCTCGGAAATCCATGTCGGCATCGGATTCGTGATGGTAAAACCTGATCAGCACGGGAATCATGCCCAGGGCGTTCAGCAGTGAGAACTGCCTTTCAAGAATCTCCGCCTTCGGCTCCAGGGCAACGCCGATCCGGCCCCGCATGTCAACCGGCTTGCCGTAGCACTCAGCCAGCAGACCGCGGTACTCGCGCCGCACGGGAACGAAAGCGGCCAACGTGGCGCCGGCGATGCGAACGGTTTGCCCGAACGGGTAGTAACGGTTGCGGTCTCTTGACCGCAGTGCGTTGACGGCTTGCCCGGAACGCTCGTCCCAGATCCACATGTCCTGCTCGCGGGGGTAAACACGCTTTCCCCTGTCGGCTTCCGCCTGCCTTGCGTTCCGCACGGGATGCCGCCATCTTCTCGTAGCGGAATGGCAGGCATACAGGCCCCGGTAAAGGCTCTCCCATTTCCTGAAAGAAACGGGCACGGGAGAGGCCCAGTACATCTCGTGGAAGACCCGCAACAGGTCCGACGGCAGGTAGATTCTGGATAGATCGCGCGCTTTCTGCCGGCTGGTAAGAGCATCCCGGATGCGGCCACGGTTGAGATCTGTGAACATCGCGTCGCGCCACTCCGCGTCGCCGGAACAACGCAGCAGAATATTCTGGTTGCCGAGGTCGTTGTGCTGGAATCCCGCCGCGTGCATCGTGCGTACGGCGTCGGCTATGCACTGCATCAAGGCAATCAACTTTCGGCACTGGGGGTCTTCATGAAAAAGCCGCGCAAGCTCTGCCGTGAAGCTGAGCATGCCCGGTTCGAAATTGGACAGGTAATAACTCTCCCGCAGGCGCAGGCCGTCCCAGCGCTCCATGAATCCGATCGGCTCCGGCGTGCCGACGCCGCGCTCTCTCAGGCGCCGCGCCGCCAGCCAGGTGCGCCGGGCTTTCGACCCCCTGAAACCGTCTATCCAATCCTTGGTTCTCGCCTGCCGTCCGAAAGACTTGACGAATACCTCGCGGCCGCCGGCCAGCCGCAGCAAGACGTTCAGATTGCGCCCGCGCGAAACAACGCGGGCCTTGTCCGAGCCGATCAGATCGGGAATACTCGCCAGAGCCGCGAGGCTTGCAGGATCGCGCCAACCCGCCGCGCAGGCGCCGTTACAAACACCGATACGGAGCTCATCTTTATCTCGGGATTGACTCAAAGGCACACCTCTGCTGCCGGATCGCCCATTCAGGACGCACAGTCTGCCAACAACGGCAACCCATATCAAGTAAGGAGGAACGACCCCAAGAGGTTGCACATTGATGCCGTGCCAGGATGGACGGGCAAACAGGAATCGGCAAATACACACGCAATAAAGGATTTTACGCGGTCTGCTTCCGCACGTATAGTATGCGGGTAAATGACGGACATTCAGGCAATTCTGGAGAAGATCGAAGCCGGCGAGCTGACCGCCGCTCAGGCGGCCGGAATGCTGCCCGCCGGCGTGGTGGATCTGGGGTTCGCCCGCATAGACACGGACCGGCCGCGCCGCTGCGGACTCCCGGAGGTAATCTACTGCCCCGGCAAGACCGCGGAGCAGATTGTCGAAATCGTCAGAACGATGAAGCAGGCGGGACAGAACGTGCTGGCCACCAGGGCTTCTCCGGACCAGGCTGCGCAGGTGAAGAAGGCATTCCCGGAAGCGGCATATCACGAGACTGCCCGCGCGGTGACCGTCGATGTGAACGGCCTGCCCGAGCCGTACGGCCTTGTGGCGGTGGTGGCGGCCGGCACTTCCGATCTGCCCGTGGCCGAAGAGGCCGCCCTTGTGGCCGAGCGCATGGGCGCGCGCGTCGAGCGCTTCTTCGACGTTGGAGTCGCCGGATTGCACCGCCTGATGCGGCACATCGACAAGATCCGCGGCGCCCGCGCCGTCGTCGTGGTCGCCGGCATGGAAGGAGCATTGCCTTCGGTGGTCGGCGGACTCATCGATAAACCCGTAGTGGCGGTGCCGACCAGCGTGGGATACGGAACCAGCCTGAAGGGACTCTCGGCGCTGCTGGCCATGCTCAACTCGTGCGTGCCGGGCATCACCGTGGTCAATATCGACAACGGATTCGGTGCCGGCGTGGCCGCCGCATTGATCAACCGCGCTGCCGAGGCGAAATGAAGACCCTGCGATTTGACAGCGTCGGCGGCGCAAGCGGCGACATGATCCTGGCCGCCCTGACCGCAGCCGGAGCGGACCTGGACACGGTCCGCTCCCGCCTGGCTTCGCTGAAGCTGGAGCCTTTCAAAATTGTCAAAGAGCAGGTTGCAGATCACGGTCTGCAGGGCATCCGCATCCGCGTGGCCGTACCCGAACACGATCATGCGCCCCACCGTCTGCTCAAAGACATCCGCAAGCTCATCGAGGATGGCGATTTGTCCGACCGAGTCAAGGCGCAAAGCACGGCGGTATTCGAGCGGCTTGGCGAAGCCGAAGCCCGCGTTCACAACGCCACGCCCGAGACCATCCACTTTCACGAGGTCGCCGGCACGGATTCCATCGTGGATATCGTGGGAGCGTGCGCGGCCCTGGAATCGGTCGGGGTCGACGCCGTCAGGGTCGGGCCCCTGCCCGTCGGATGCGGCACGACGCGCTTCTCGCACGGCGTTATGCCGGTACCGGTGCCGGCTACCGTCGAGCTGCTCAAGGGGCATCCGATCGTGCAGACCGAGGAACGCGGCGAACTGGTAACGCCGACCGGCGCCGCTTTGCTGACCGCCTGGAGGAACATGTGCGGGGGGGATGGCAGGGAACAGGCCGCCATTGAGGCTTCAGGCAACGGTTTCGGGCATCGCAAGCTGCAGGGCCGTCCCAATTTGCTGCGCGCCACGGTGCTGGATGATGCCGTCGGGAGCGGCACTTCGGACCGCTGCCTCGTTCTGGAATGCAACGTTGACGATACTGTGCCGGAGCTCATCGGCTCACTGTGTGTCAAGCTACTCGAGGCCGGCGCGCTCGACGTCTTTACGACGGCGGTCCAGATGAAGAAACAGCGCCCCGGAACGCTTCTGACGGTACTGGCCCGTTCCGAAGACCGCTCGCGACTGATCGACGCCGTTTTCGCCGAGTGTACAACATTCGGCATCCGCGAGTACGAGGTCTCGCGCTCGACCCTGGACCGCCGTCACGAGGAAGCCGATACGCCTTACGGCAAGGTGCGGGTCAAGGTTGGCTCGTGGAAAGGCCGCGATATCACGCGCGCGCCGGAGTACGAAGATTGCGTGCGCCGCGCCGAAGAACACAAAGTACCCGTGCGCACCGTATACGAAGCCGCCTCACGCGCCTCATGACATGAAAGCCACCGTCATCATCGCTGCTTACGAATGGCCTGAGAACGTGCGGCTGGTTCTCCACGCCCTGTCGCGGCAGAGCGTTCCCCCCGATGAGGTGGTAATAGCCGACGACGGTACCGAGCCCCCGCTCTCGCGGCGACTGGCCGACATGGTCGAAACGCTCCCTTTTCGGGTCGTTCATGTCTGGCAACCCGACGAGGGCTTCCGCGCGGCCCGCAGCCGCAATAACGCCATTCACGAAGCAAGAAACGACATGCTGGCTTTCCTGGATCAGGACGTGCTGCCGCATCGCAACTGGCTGAAAACGCACCGGGCGTCCGCGGGACCGGGCCGGGTGTGCCTGGCAAGAGTGTTGCCGCTGAACGAACGCGACTCCCCACGTCTTTGTCCCGAAGCCATTACCGGCGGCAGTTTCGAGTCCTGGCATGATATTTTTTATGTCACGAAGCTCGCGCGGCAGCAGAAAAAGTATCTTGGTTACGCGCTGATGCGGCGTCTGGGACTGCCGTTCAAACGCACGCGGCCTTCGCTGTCGTCCGGCAACGCGGCGGCCTGGAAGTCGGATCTGTTTAAGGTCAACGGTTTCGACGAAGCCTACATTGGTTGGGGGCAGGAGGACGATGACCTCGGCCGGCGTCTTTACATGGCGGGCGTCCGGCCCGTGCCGCTGTTGACGACCGCCCTGGCCAGTCACATCCACCATCCCGTCAGACACCCCGAGTGGCGCGAAGGCCCCAACCTCAAGCGCTATCGCGAAAGGCTCAACAACCCCCGCTGCGAACTGGGCCTGGACGACCACCCTCACCCGGATGTAAAGGTGTCGGTGTTGAAGGATTAGCCGTCACGGTAAGCGCCGGGGGAATCAGCCAGACCATCATCATGCGGGCGACGCTGCCGGGATAGTCTCCCATGCCGAAGGCGTGCAGGAAGACTAGAAGGAGGATGATTGTAATCGGCAGGACCCGTTCCGCCCAAGTCTTGAGTTGGCCGAAGGTGTGCCGCAGCAGTCTGGCCGCCAGCAGGCCCCAGGCTGCTGCGTGCAGCGCCACACCCGCCCAGCCGTTGGCGAACAGCACGTTCAGCCAGTACTGGTGCGGGTGATCGAAGTGAAAACGCGCCGCGGGCGGGTTGCTGCCATGGTAGACTTCCTTGAACACCCTTCTGCCGTAGCCGTAGCCCAGAACCGGATGCTCCCGGGCCAGCCGCCACGTATGGCTCCAGACCTTGTCGCGGTCGCTGAAACCGCGCATCGACACGGCGTCCCGAAAACGGGGGTTCAGGCAGACGATCAGAGCAACAACCGCAACAAGCAACCCAAGCAAGGCGGCCCGCTTGATCCCGCCGCGACGGACCAGGAGCAGGCCGGCTACCGCAGCCGTGACCGCAAGGGCAAGCTGGGCGCCGCGCGAAGCGATGACCACCAGGTAGGCCAGGTTGACCAGCATGCCCGCCGCGCAGCCCGCCTGCGCCGGGCGCCGTCCCCGCATGCCGAGCGACGCCCCGAACAGGATGATGAAAGCAGCGCCGGAAGCGACGGCCGCAATGTTCGGCGAATGCCCCATCACGAACGGCTCGTATTCGTGCGCCTTCAGGAAGAAATCCCGGGGAACGCAGATTATCAACCGCACGAGGTCGAACGCGAATATGAGGGTCAGCGCGATTCCCGTGTAGAGCAGCGCGCCGGCGACTTTCCTCTCGTCGTCCAGGATGACCGGCAAGGCAAAAGCGAAGGCTGCTATCTCCGCCAGCTTCACGAAGTCGCGCCCCGATGCGCCGGGATCAACGCTGAAGGGGACGGTGACGAGCGTGTAGAGAAATACGGCGATGAATCCGAATCCGGCGGCGTTGCGCCACACGCCGCATCCTTTCGGGCGCCGCGCGAGCGCGTAGAGGAACACACTCCAGATGATAACGTCCTGAACGGCCTTGGAGTTGTACTTCCACAGAACGATGCCCAGCCCCGTAAAGACGGCAACGCGCAGGCAGCGCGACCATTCCCGTTCGAAGAACCAGGCCCGCAGCATGGACTCCGGTCGTCTCATACGTTCGATCCGCTCCAATGCAGTTTCTGTCGCAAAAGGGCGAAGTAACTGTGACCGGGAAGATGAATCAGCGCGACGTCGCGGGGGGCTCGCCTGACCACAACCCTGTCCCCCTTCTCGATTCCGCACCCCGTCTGCCCGTCCGCCGCCAGGATCAGTTCCTCTTCCTCGGTCCTGCCGGTAATGCAGATCTCGCAACGGTCGGACACGACCAGGGGGCGGGAGCTCAGCGTGTGCGGGCAGATCGGGCAAATCACCAGAGCCGGCGTTTCAGGAACAACGATCGGCCCGCCGGCGGACAAGGCGTGGCCCGTACTGCCGACCGGCGTGGCAACGATCAGACCATCGCAGAGATAGGACGTGACGGGCGCGGCGTCAACCGTAACATCCAGCGTTATCGCCCGCGAAGAAAGCGTACGCGTCACAACCATGTCGTTCAATGCGAAGTAACAGGCAATGCGCTTATCCGCGCGCTCGACCGCCGCCTCCAGAAGCAAACGGCGGTCGACGGCAAAATCGTCGGCAGCCAGACACTCCAGGGCGCGTTCAAGTTCCTCTTCCGCCACGCTGGTCAGAAAGCCGAGACCGCCGATGTTCACGCCGATAAACGGTTTTCCGGAAGGCTCCAGCTCACGCACAACGCGCAGCAGCGTGCCGTCGCCGCCCAGCGCCATAACCGCATCGACCCTCTCCCGCATGGCAGCCAGATCGACAACTTCCAGCGAATCGTTCAGGCCGGCCGTAGCTTTGTCTGCGCACAACGCCAGGCCCAGTCTCGCCGCCCCGGCTACGATTCGCTGCAGAACCTCCGGGGCGCGCTGTTTCGTAGGGTTCGCTATCAGGCCCAGAGTCTTCATGGCTGCGCTCCTTCAGTCAGGCTTTCGCCAATAGATAAAGAACTCCACATTTCCGGCCGGGCCTCTGAGCGGCGATTCGCAGACTCCCAGCCGCTCGAGTCCGAGCTCGCGGACGCCGAATTCGCCCACACGGGCGACGATTTCCCGACGGAGGTCTTCGTCTCTGACAACCCCTCCCTTGCCGACCTGATCACGTCCCGCCTCGAACTGCGGCTTGATAAGGGCGACGATCTCAGCCCGGGGTCCCAGCACCTGTATGACCGCGGGAAGGATTTTGGTCAACGAAATAAAGGACACATCCATCACGGCAAAGACCGGAACAAACGGCAGATCGCCAGGGGCCAGATAACGCGCGTTGACTCCTTCCATTACGATAACACGCTCGTCGTTGCGCAGATTCCAGTGAAGCTGTCCCTTGCCGACGTCGACCGCCAGCACTCTCGGTGCGCCGTGCTGCAGCAGGCAGTCGGTAAATCCGCCGGTCGAAGCGCCCACATCGATGCATATCTTGCCGGCAACTTCGAGCCCGAAGGCGCTGAAGGCCCCCTCGAGTTTGTCCCCCCCCCGGCTGACGAAGCGGGGCGGAGCTTTGACCTCGACTTCGGCGTCGGCCGCAAACCGATGGCCCGGCTTGTCCGCGACGGCGCCGGCAACGGTGACTTTGCCGGCCAGGATCAGGCGTTGCGCCTGTTCGCGGCTCCCGGCCAATCCGCGCCGGGCCACAAGAACATCCAAACGTTGCTTGGCCATTGCTCTTTCAGCGAATCGTCGCCGTGACGGCATTCGCTACGGCTTCGGCGTTAAGCCCGAATTCCTGCATCAGGACGTCGGTCGGGCCCTGCGGCACAAAACGGTCGGGCCAGCCAAGGCGCAATACCCGCCCGGTGAAACCGCGATCGATCAGGGCTTCTTCCATGCGCGATCCGAAGCCCCCCGACATTACGCCGTTCTCCATGGTCACGAATACGCGGGTCTCGGCGGACTGCTCCGCCAGAAGGTCTGCGTCGAGCGGACGCACGAACCGGGCATTGACCACGCCGGCCGAAACACCGCGCCCCTTCAGGATTTCCGCCGCCTGCTCCGCGACGGGCAGCATGTCTCCCAATGCCCATAGCTGCACCTCTTTTCCGCGGCGAATTGTAGCGGCGCGGCCTATTTTGATCGTAGTGCACTCTTTCGGGACCGGTGTGCCGCTCCCTGCGCCGCGCGGATAACGGATAACCGCCGGCTTGCCGCAGCGCAGCGCGGTGAACAGCATGTCGGCCAGTTCGGCCATGCTTGCCGGCTGCATTATGATCAGGTTCGGGATCGGCGAAAACAGCGCCAGGTCAAATACGCCGTGGTGCGTCGGTCCGTCGTCTCCCACGATGCCCGCCCGATCAAGACAGAACACTACCGGCAGATTCTGCAGGCAAACGTCGTGAATCATGCAGTCCACGATCCTCTGCGCGAAGGTCGAATAGACCGCGAAGACGGGACGGAAACCCTCGGCCGCCAGGCCGGCGGCAAAGACGGCGGCGTGTTCCTCCGAGATGCCCACGTCGAAGAACCGCTCCGGGAATCGCTCGGCAAAACCGGCCAAACCGGTCCCCGAACGCATCGCCGCCGTAATGGCGACGATGCGTTCGTCTTCGGCCGCCAGCCTCGTCAGGGTTTCGCCGAAAACATCCGAGTACGTCGGGCGGCCCGACGGTGACGTTTCGCCCGATTCGATATCGAACGCAGAGGTGCCGTGCCATTTCTCGGGCAGCTTCTCGGCGTACTCGTAGCCCTTGCCCTTAAGTGTTGAAACGTGCAGCAGGATCGGCTTTTCGGCGTCGCGAGCGATGGTCAAGGCGTCGAGCAGGGCCGCAATGCTGTGGCCGTCGATGGGGCCGACGTAACGCAGACCAAGCTCTTCGAAGATTACGCTGCGCAGAAAAAGGCTTTTTGCCGCTTCTTCGAGTCGATAGTAGATCGAACGGAACCAGTCCAGGCTGAGCCGCTTTGCCAGGGTTTCGGCCGACCGTTTCCAACGGTTGTAGCGGGGGTTGGCCAGCAGGCCGCCAAGGTAGCGCGAGATGGAACCGACATTGGCGGAGATGGACATCTCGTTGTCGTTCAGTATAACGATCAGCCGCCCCGTCGCCGACGCCACGTTGTTCAGCGCTTCGAGCGACATACCGTTGCCGGCGGCCGCGTCGCCGACGACCGCCACCACGTGATGATTCTCTCCCCGCCGATCCCGCGCGACGGCCATGCCCAGCGCCGCCGACAATGCCGTCCCGGCGTGCCCCGCGCCGAAAGCGTCGTACTCGCTTTCGTCGCGCTTGGAGAAACCGGACAGCCCCCCGTACTGCCTCAGGGTGCAGAAGCGGTCTTTCCTGCCCGTCAGTATCTTGTAGGCGTAAGTCTGGTGACTTACGTCCCAGAGAATCTTGTCACTGGGCGGCTCGAAAATGCGCAGCAAGGCAACGGTAAGTTCCACGACTCCCAGGTTGGCCCCTAGGTGCCCGCCGGTGAAACTGAGGGTATTGATAATTTGGGCCCTTACATCGCCTGCAAGCTGCTGCAGCTCGGCAACTGTAAGTCCGGCAAGGTCTGCCGGCGATTCAACCTTTTCCAGTAAATCGCTCATGCCGGGATTATACCCAAGAGGGCAACGGACAAAAGCCTGTTTTCGCATTACGGGCTTTTCATGCGCTGATCGGGCGGGTTACTATGCCCGCGGATTCGGCGTGTCGCTTTTTGACGGGCACAAAACAATTACGCCTTTTGGGCTTAAGTGAGGTCGCTGTCTTCATGGCGTTTTCTTCCCCCAGGCTGTGCGCCGCACTGATCTGCTGCGCCGTCTGCGCAACCCGGGCGGAAACGGTCTTTCCCGGTCCCGGCTGGAAAGACCGCCCGAACCCGCTGGCGTCGCCGGCAGCGCTGACCGGCGGCGAAATCGCGGTCTTTGCCGGCCAGTATCCCAAAAGCTTCAACTACTACCTGGACAACAACGTGCTCAGCGCGGAGATTTTCGGCGCCATGTACGAAACCCTGCTGGGCAACGATCCGATGACGGCCGAATACGAGCCCGGCCTGGCTTCCAAATGGTCGATCTCGGACGACAAGAAAACCTTCACGTTCCGCCTTGACGAGCGCGCAAGATGGAGCGACGGACGCCCGGTAACCGCCGAGGACGTGAAATGGACGTTCGACGCAATCATGGACCCGCGCAACCTGACCGGCGTCCACAAGGTAAGCCTGGAGAAGTTCGAGTCTCCCCTGGTGCTCGAAAGCAATACGGTCAGGTTTACCACTTCCGAAGTCCACTGGCGCAACCTCGGCGCGGCCGGCGGCTTCAGCATTCTGCCGAAGCACGTTTTCGCGGACGCCGACTTCAACAAGATCAATTTCGAGTTTCCCGTTGTGTCGGGCCCCTACAGGCTCGGAGAACTGAGAGAAAGCATCTTCGCAAGGCTGGAGCGGCGTCCGGAATGGTGGGCGGGCACGCGGGCACGTTACCGGCATACCGCCAACTTCAAAACCGTCACCTTCCGTTTCTTTGCGGAACGCGAGAACGCTTTCGAAGCCTTCAAGAAAGGTCAGATCGATATTTTCCCGGTCTATACCTCGCGAATCTGGGTGAACGAGACGCGGGGAGAGAAGTTTCTCAAGAACTGGATCGTCAAACAAAAGGTGGCCAACTACAGGCCGATCGGGTTCCAGGGCTTCGCCATGAACATGCGGCGGCCGCCGTTTGACGATCGGCGCGTCCGAACGGCCATGGCCCACCTGGTCGACCGCGAGCGCATGAACCGTACAATCATGTACAACCAGTACTTCATGCACCGGTCCTACTACGAGGACCTGTATTCGCCGGAAAACCCGTGCCGCAACCCTTACTTCGAGTTCGACAAAGAGAAGGCCAGGCGCCTTCTGGAAGAGGCGGGCTGGCGCGCAGATCCCGCCACCGGCATTCTGGAGAAGGACGGTCGCAATCTGACTTTCAGATTCCTGACCCGCGATCCCAGTTCGGAGAAATTCCTCTCGATTTTTGCCGAAGATCTCAAAGACGTCGGGGTTGCGCTGACGATCGACAAGAAGGACTGGGCGGCCTGGTCGCGCGACATGGACGAGTTTAATTTCGATATGACCTGGGCGGCGTGGGGGGCCGGCCTCTTCAAGGACCCCGAAGGCATGTGGGCTTCGAAGGAAGCCGACCGGCGCGGCGGCAGCAATATCACCGGGTTCAAGAATGAGAGGGTCGACGAATTCATAGAGAAACAGAAAAGCATCTTCGACGTCGGCGCGCGTCACGAGATCTGTCGCGAAATCGATGCCATCGTTGCCGCCGATTGCCCCTACGTGCTGCTCTGGAATATCAGCAGTGTGCGCCTGCTGTACTGGAACAAGTTCGGGACTCCCCCAACGGTGCTTTCCCGCTTCGGCAGCGAGCGGGATGCCTACTGGTACTGGTGGTATGAACCGGATAACGCCGCCGACCTGAAGCAGGCCGTGCAGGAAGGCGAGTATCTGCCGCCGTACGAACCGCTGGTGAAGTTCGACGACGCGTTCAGGTAGACTGCTTTGAATTCGATTAACGAGCTTCGGGGCGCGCTGACGGCAGCGCATGTCCCGGGCAGGAAGAGTCATGGAGAGACTTGAATACTTTGCGCGCCGGTTGATGTTGGTTGTTCCAACGTTTATCGGAATCACCCTGAGCTGCTTCGCGCTCATCCAGTTTGTTCCCGGCGGTCCCGTGGAACAGATGATAATGCAGATGAAAGGGATCGGCGTCGGCGAATCCGCGGTGAGCGCGGACGGCGCCGCCGCGGTCACGCCGGAATATCGCAAACAACTGGAGGCTCATTTCGGCTTCGATCAGCCGTTTCACAAACGATACATCAAGTGGCTTTTCAGGGACCGCCTGGGGATGCGCATGGAGTCGTACAAGTTTCCCAACAAGACCGCCTGGGAGCTGATCCGCGAGCGCTTTCCCGTCTCCCTGATCTTCGGTCTGACCGGGTTCATACTGAGTTACCTGATTTGCATACCTCTCGGCATCGCCAAGGCGCTGCGGCACGGAGGCCGGTTCGACCTTGTTTCCAGCGCAGTTGTCTTCGTCGGCTACGCGATCCCGCCACTGGCCTTCGGCATGGTCCTCAAGATGCTGTTCTGCGGAACGGTGGACAGTCTGCTGGATATCTTCCCCGTGTCCGGCTTCGAGGCCGACAATTTTCACGGACTTCATTTCGGGGCTAAGATTATCGATCGCTTCAGGCACATGTTTCTGCCGGTTCTGTGTTACGTTATCGGCAATTTCGCGGTGCTCACAATACTCATGAAGAACTCCCTTCTCGACCAGGTCGGCCAGGATTACGTCCGCACCGTGCTCGCCAAGGGTGGTACTTACCGGCGCGCGATCTGGGGGCACGCCCTGCGCAACAGCCTGATCCCGATTGCAACAGGTTTCGGAAGAATCCTGACCATCCTCTTCGCGGGCTCGGTGATCATCGAGCAGGTTTTTGAACTGCCGGGAATGGGGCGGCTGAGCCTGGAGGCTATCATAGGACGGGACTATGCCGTCTTCATGGGCATTCTGGCCCTTACTTCGTTATTGGGACTGCTCGGAAACGTGCTGTCGGATCTTTGTTACGTAATTATCGATCCCAGGATTCATTTCAGGAAATGAAACGGTTCAATCTTGTACGCGATCCGGCGACCCTCAAGCGCCTGCTGCGCTTCAGGCGGCGCAGACGCGCTTTCTGGTCGCTGTGGCTGCTGATTGCCTTGTTCGCAGTCAGCCTCTGCTCGGAGCTTATCTGCAATGATCGGCCGCTGTACGTCCGCTTTGAGGGACGTTCGTTTTTCCCCGTCTTCCGCTTCTATCCCGAGGATGTTTTCGCGGCCAACGGCAAGCAGACCAGGCCGGACTACAAGTCGCTTAACCGTGCCGCCGCTTTCCGGGGTAAAGAGGGCAACTTCATGTTGTTTCCGCCCGTGCCGTACGGTCCTTTCGAGAGCATCGATCCCGACGAAATTCAGCCCGAGGACCGTGTCGAGCTCTCGCTGGCGCC
>Ga0180436_10000255_pt1 | contig 56817 bp, 45 predicted proteins | sample SS_ome_2_FD_132434 | JGI IMG/M metagenome (GOLD analysis project Ga0180436, IMG submission 132434) | Hypersaline lake sediment archaeal communities from the Salton Sea, California, USA - SS_3_S_2 metaG | ecosystem: Environmental > Aquatic > Non-marine Saline and Alkaline > Hypersaline >...
GACCAACTACCTGGGTCTTCAGCCCACTGGTCATCTCCTCTGGCCGCGGTTCAGCGGCGTCGATGGCAACGCACTGAGTGATGGAACCCAGTATCTGTACCAGGCCGGCGCCCCGGCTTTCCAAATGCAACTGGTGGAACCGGTTGGCACGGGTGAGGCTGCCTTCACACTCTGGGGCAGAACTGAGGTGGTAGGAATCACACGGCAAGGCTCATCACGAACCGTTTTCACTTCGTTTCCCTATGAGTATCTGGACGACGAGCGGGTTGGATGGAACAATCGTCAGACATTCGTAGATCGAGTTATGGATTTCCTTGGGGGAGAATCCGGGCCATGTTGCGCCGGTATACGGGGCAACGTCGACGGTGACGCTGCCGAGTCGATCGATATCTCGGATATAGTCTATATCGCGTCGTGGATGTTCCAGGACGGACCGTTCCCGCCGTGCCTTGAAGAAGCCGATGTGACGGTGGACTCAGAGGTCGATATCAGTGATCTTGTATTCCTGGTGTCCTACGCCTTCAACGGCGGTCCAGCACCTTCCGACTGTCCCTAGCGTCGGACCTAGTCACCCTTTGTAGAATCAGCGGACTTATCCGGGGCCTTGGCCTCGGGCTTCCGATCCGGCTCGGTGACCTTTGTAGCCTTGATGGATTGCTTCTGGCCGGTCCACTCGGCCAGGTCCTTTTCATCATGAATGTACGTATAGTTGGGGACGATCGTGCGCAAAGTGTAGATAAGCTTGTCGGCCAGATTGCTGAGAGCACTCTCCATCGGCTTTCCTTTAAAACTAGCAAGACCGCCTGTGGCCTCAACCTGACCGGACCAGTGGGGATACTTTCGATTCTTGAGCGAGAGAGCGTCGCCGTGAATCTTGAATCGTTTGATAACGCGGTTGGTGCGGGCCTCGCTGAGCTGCAAATAGAGGCCGATCAGGGCATCACTTCCGCCCTGGACGGTCCCTGCCAGTTCGGGCTGGAATTTCGTGACCGACCCAGAAAGGAGCAAGTCAGATCGCACCTTTCCATCGTTCGGGATACCATCTATTCCGAGGAAGAGATCAGAAGTAGCGAAGGCCTCGACCAGGATCCCACCAATAGCAGCTGCCTGTTCAGGTTGGCAGTCGGCCGTCTCTGAATCGAGGGTCTCAATGGTGATAATCGCCTTCTTGATCTCGGGCCATTCCTCGTCAGCCAACACCGACGATACCCCAAAAAGTATGAGGGCCAAAACTATTAGAGCCAATCTATTGAACATCGCGCGATCCTCCTGAGCCATACTTCTACAGACACTTCGGTCGTCTCGAAACCGGGTATCTTCCGGTCCCCACAAGTATGCCTAGTATACACAAAAAGGGAAGCTAGATAGCTTCCCTTAATGCAAAATTAACAATCGAGTCTTAGGCGGTGCGACGCTGGGTCAGGACGAGTCCGGCGCCAATGAGGGTCAGGATCAGGATGGCCAGGCCAAGAGGACCGGTAGAGGGTACGGCACCCTGCAACGGAATGATTTCACAGACATCGTTGCAGGCGAATCTGAGGTTGAAGGACTCGAAGCAAATCGGGCCTTCGCAGATCTCGACATAAATCGAGCCGGTGGAGGACGAAGAGGTGCAGGTTACACCCACCACCTGCGCATCGGCAGGTCCGCTAAGATCCGGAGGAGCACCGGTGAGATCGACACAGCCGTTGGCGGTCATGTGAGCCGTGTAAGTGGCGCCACCGAGACCACCGGTGACGGAGTACTCAATCTGACCCAAATCCGCGTTGTAGACACAAGTCGCTGAAAGGGCGCGCGAGTCTGCGGTTACCGTAGCGGCAAACAACAGCAAACAAGCGATAATAACGAACGGTGTTGACCTTTTCCAAAGGTTCATCAAATCCTCCTTCTGCCAATCAATCACTGGTTGGCACTTCTCTCTGCGTGGTATCAATCGGGATGCAGGTGCGCATCTCTGTGGATTCCTGTTGATGTCGAATTTCTCTCTGTCACACTCGGCTTCTGTGGACTCCTGCCGGCGCGGGTGGGCATGGCGTCGCCGGAACTGTCAAGTCCACTACCGACCTAAAGTAAATAAGGCGGTTGTCTACCAATATAGAGATTAGTGCAAAATACGTCAAGACCTGTCTGGTTTCGAACACCAAACAGGCCTTGTTTCCCCGTGATCTTTGGAGTAAATGGGCGACTCGGAGTCGCGCTAGCACAGCATATTCACCAGCCTGTTGCCCTGTTCGACAGACTCGAGCAAACTGACCCCGGTCTCGAAATGGCTGTCCGAAAACTCCTCGCCGGCGGTATCGCACCAGGCAATCACTCCACGCACCTGATTGACTCGGTAGGGAGATCGCTCGTCGCTCTCGGGACAGGAGAAGCCGAGTTCACAGGTTGTGCCGGCCTCAAGGGGCGTACCCCCGCGGATTCTCAGTCCACTAACCGAGACATTTTCGACCCGGCCAAGGTAGTCACCGGTTTGAGAGTCATAGACTTCGGCGTATAGAGATGCATCGTGTCGACGAAATGATCTGGAATCTTTCATAGCTACCCCCTTAAAACGTGTACTAGATTTATCGACATCTCACTCCCTGGCCTGCAGATTCGTCTCCCGGCCGGCAGAGACTATCGGGCACCAAAAAACGGGATCCCCAACCGGGGATCCCGTTTACGCCTGCCTGTGTCACACGGAAAACTACTTGCTGGTCAACAAGTCCCGACGGCTGAGATGAAGCTTGTCGAAACTCTCGGAAGAAATAACGTAATACCAGTCGGCAAAACGATTGTTCAGCTCTTCAACACGTTTCTCTCCGCTGGCCATCTTCTGCTCCCAGCGATTGTGCCTGGAGTTGAGATCCTTGTTCTTTCGGTCCTCTTCGGTGAACAGGGAATCCGGCTTGTTCATGAAGTCCTTGTTGGTCGGACCGGGCGGTTCCGGAATCGAGCTGGGATCGAAAGCCGCCGTCACGAAGAGGTAACGATTCTCGGCCGGACCGGACTGCTGCCCCTGATCTCCCCCGGCAGTGACGGCTTCTCCACTGCCATAGACGACTTCACCAAAGCGGAGCGTATAGCGGATACCTTCGTTAGTGAAGCACTGTAGTTCGCCTTCGTTGGACAGAAGGTTGCCCTCGCGGGAGAAGTAAAATCCCTTACGCTGGAGATTCATGGCGTCGGACTGGGAGATCTGCTGATCGGACGGATCTCTCTTCAGACTGGTACTCAACCCTTCCGGCTTGGGACGAACACCCACAATGTTGAGGGCATCCAGCGTCGCCAGCAAATCCTGGAATTTGGTCGAGTCGAGCATCTGGCCCGAAGGGGTTTTGTCAAGATCCCACTCGTAGTTGGAGCCGGTAACAGTGATCACATCACGCTGCTCAACCGAACGAGTCCGCTCGTTGATCGAGTAATCTTTAAGAACCACCTGCTGGAGCCGATGCTTCTCCAGTTCGAGAAGGTCGGTTTCGATCCAATCCTCGAAACGGGTCGAGATCTCGATGTTCATGCGACAGGCATAGACACGGTTTTGTCCGGGTACCCGGACATAGTGGAATCCCTGCCTTTCGGGGATGGCATTGCCGATGATGAAGTCGGCCAGGACCGCCTCGTCCTTCTTGAGAGTTACCCTGCGTCCCCGCCCCGTCAGGCCACCGGCAGCGTCGAGAGGATCGAGCACTCCGAAGGTCTCATGATCGAGTTGATTGTCGCTCCGGAACTCATCCTTCTTGATGCCAATCACAGCTGCCGCGGTCTGGGCCAGACGAGTCTTGCCGTCGGCCGGATAGCTGTGATGCGAAGGTATAGTCCACAGACCGTTCCTTGATTCCACTTTGAACGGATTAGCCGTCGCCGTAGCCTCATCGTAGTCGATCACTTCCAGCGTAGTCGCCTCGTTGGGATCGGTGAAATCGGGATAGAATTCCTCACCCTGATCCAGGAAGGCTTCGGGGGTTATGCGTGAGGGCGCCATCAGCCAGGCGATCAGGGCCAGTCCGGCGGCAATAGCCACGTACGTGATTGTCTTCTTGGTATGATCCATGACTTACCTCCCTATCCTTCTGGCAGCGAGGGTGCCTTCGCGTTCACGCTTTCGTCGCTTCATGAAAATCAGTACCCCCCAGACAAAGACCGGAATCGGCGGTAGGAGTACAGCCAGCGTCTTGATTCGTGTTTGGATCGAGCGAATCGATGCCTGCATGTTCTCGTTACTGGCCTGGATCTTGGCCTGTTTGCGCATCTCGATGTTGGCCTCAAGGACCTCGAATCGGCGGTTCTCCGCCTCCTGAAGATTTTGGGCCATGATCTGCTTAGCCTGCTGATCCAGGTCGGTGCGCTGGCGAACGGCATTGACCTTTTCGTTGAGACGTCCCTGAGCTTCGGTCAGAGCTTCCTGGGCTTCGGACTCAGCCTCCTTCTCTTCGGCCATTCTCCGCTCGATAAACTCCCTGGTCTGAGCTTCAACCGTTTCGAGGCGGCGATGCTTGACCCGCTTCTTGCGCAGCTCAACGAAGGAATCGTCGCCAACTAGCTGGTCCATAGCATTGAGGAAGAAGTTGATGTTGTCAAGATCCAGCGCCTTCATGCCTTGACGCCGTATCTGGAAGAACTGCTCGGAGATAAAGTCAATGTCGGCAATCACGGTCACGTTTACCGATGCCGGCTGCGCCCCATCCGGACCGGCACCCGGAGTGTTGCCATAGACACGCGCTGCCACAGTGTAAGTTTCGCCGGACGGCAGTCGTCGTGGATTTCGATTAAGAGTCATCCCCATCCCGAACATGCCCCTCTGGACCAGATTCTGCCAGTGAAGCTGACCGGAGACACGGCCGGTCCGAAGAAGATCCTCGAATTCGAACGGCGAGCTGATGCTTTTCGACAGAATCCCCGGATAGAGCATGACCAACTCCTGCAAACCAGCGGTAGCCGGATTTATGGAGCTGAAGGCCTCGGTGGTCTCGTTGCTGGCCGCCACAAAGATGATTTCAGGCTGTATCGACGCCAGGTCCGGATGAGGATTGTGAGTGTCCCAGCAAATCGACGCCGTGTTCCATTGAACCCCGATGGCGTTCATCAGCTCGGCGATATTGCCTTTTTCCGGTTCCGTCTGCTGTTGCTGCTGGAAGGGATTGGCGTTGGTGTTGGCCGGAAGAACCGGCGACAGCATGATATTCACGACCGGCAGGGGATCGACCAAAAGCATCGTCGGATTGCCCGCGAGAATATACGCCTTCAGGTTGTCCATTTGGGGCTGAGTGAGAGCCGACGGTAGTGCCACCAGGAGCCCGTCAAGTTCCTCAGTGATCGGCTCATCGGCAGTCACCTGAACCACGTCATACTGCTTGTTCAATTCGGCAACAACTTCCCAGGAAGGGTCGCTTGACATGGTCTGGAAGTTGAAACCACCGTAGAATTTCGCCTTTGTATCAAGGATTCCGATCTTCTTCCTTTCCGATCGTGCCGCCACCCGGATCGAGCGGATCAACTCGTACTCCACCGGCAGTCCGCGATCGAAGAATGGGATCACTTCCTGATTGACGCCGCTGGTAAAGGCGACACCGAGGAAAGTATGCGCCGGAGTCGAGCGTCCGGCAGCCGAAGTTGTTGCCTGTCTTGGAAGGATTCCAAACTTCTCGCGTGCGTCGCGGGCTTCATCGGAAAACGGCTCGGTGTCACGAATGATCACCTGCACATTGTCTCCGGCCGCTGCCGATATCTCGGTAAGTTTGCTAACGAGATTGGCCCGTGTCTCGACCAGCATCTGAGGAACTTCGTTGCTTACAAACGCCTCGACCAGCACCGGGCGATCATCCGGAAGAGACTCCAGGAGATCTTCGCTGGAGCTGGAAAGTGAGTGCAGCTGTTCTGCCGTGGTATCAACTCGTAGACTCGGTCGGCCGAGGAGCGAGTTGAGACTAATCACCGCGATCAGTATCGCCACCGCCCGCACCAGATGGTGGATCCAGAACGCGTAGCCGCCCGCCTGAACCGGCCAGTGACGTCGGCTCAGTAGAACGACGTTGAGATACAGCATGACCAGGGCGATGGAACAGAAGTAGAGGATACCGCCGAAGCTCAAAACACCGCGAGCGAAGTCGTTGAAGTAGTCCCAGACGGCCAGGGGTGCAAGGAGGGTCTGCAGCCAATCGCTCACGACCCACTGATTGGAGTTGATGAAGATAAACGCGGAAGAAAACACCGCTCCAAGAATGAATCCGACAGCCACGTTGGTGGTCAGCAGCGAGCCGAGCATACCGACAGCAATCAGAGCCGCACCAATCAGCCAGTAGCCGACGTAATTGGCAAACATCAGCCCGATATCCGGACTTCCCAGCCAGAACAAAACCAGGACATGACTCAGCGATAGAAGCAGAGATACCGTATAGACTCCCAGGGCCGAAAGGTATTTGCCCAGCACGATTTCCAGATCGGTGGCGGGCAAAGTAAGCAGGAGTTCATCGGTGCCCCGTTTCCGCTCGTCCGCCCAGACGCCCATAGTAAGGGCCGGTACGAAGAGTATAAGAAGGAGCGGAAAGATTGCGTTTAGTTGATCCAGATTGGCCAGGTTGTTGGCGAAGAACCGTTGCTGCCAGAACCCGGCGGCGGCGCTGAGGAAGATGAACAGGGTGACGAACACGTACCCCGAAGGATTGCTGAAGTAGGATCGAAGATCACGACGCGCCAGGCTGAGAATCAGGTTCCTATTCAGTCTCATTGTCAGCCTCCTCTCCCTCGGACGAAGCGTGAGACGGTGCCGACTCTTTGCCACGGCCGTACTCGGTCAGGTTGTAGAAGGCTTCTTCCAGGCCACCGGTCTTAGCAAGTTCGGCGGGTGGACCGTCAAACACAAGCCTCCCTTCGTGGACAAAGAGCACGCGTTGGGCAATCGCTTCGACTTCCTGCAAAATGTGAGTCGAAATGAGGATCGTCTTTGATTGGCCTAGCTGGCTGATATTGGTTCGGAAATCTCTAATCTGATTGGGATCGAGACCGGAAGTCGGTTCGTCCATTATCAGTACCTCAGGATCGTGCAACAAGGCCTGAGCAAGGCCAACGCGTTGGCGATAGCCACGCGACAGTTTGCCGATCGGCTTGTCGAGAACCTGCTGCAAGGCGCAGATCTGCTTCACTTCGCCGATGCGATCCTCCAGTCGATCTCCCAGGTCACGAGCCTCGCCAAAGAACTGAAGCAGCTCAAGGGGTGTCATCTCGTCGTAAAGGGGGCCGTTCTCGGGTAAATAGCCGAGCTTCCCTGCCGCCTGCAACCTATCGGCATAGACATCGAGTCCAGCTATGGAAGCGCTTCCTTCACTGGCGGCAAGATACCCGGATAGGATTCGCATGGTTGTCGATTTCCCCGCGCCGTTGGGTCCCAGGAAAGCAACAATCTGTCCCTTTGGAATAGAAAATGAGATGTCTTTGATTGCTACGAAAGAGCCGTAATACTTGCTCAATCCGCGGGCCTCAATCATAGCACCGTTAGAGGCAGTCTCCATTAATCAAACCTCACATACTTAAGAAAGCTGATTAACAATTGAATTAGTCTTCCGCTGATACAGAAGGCACCGGCCAAAATAGTCACGAGACTCTGGTATGTCAACCCGGTTAGCCACTTCCAACCCATAGCGCCACTCCAGCTTAGCATTTCAGAGGCGCTGAATAAGTTTATATGTTCAGAACCGGCCGACAGTTCCCTGTGAAGCGTCTATCCGGCACAAAAAGAACGCCGCCGACCTGTGGGCCGACGGCGCGTAGTTATAGATTCTCACCGCGTCATGGGCAAGGGACGATGGGATCGCCGAAGTTGAACATGAAATCAACCATTCGTACCAGATCGGCAATAGTCGCCGGCTCTCCGTCACCGTCGGTGTCGGCCTCCATCAAACAAGGTGGCTCGGGACCTCCCTGGAACATATAGGAGACCAGATAGACGACGTCAGCGATATCCGGGAGCGAGCCCGAATCGTTAATGTCGCCGCGGATTTCGCAGCAATCGCAGAGATCGCCGTCGGTGTAACAGAAGGTACCGTCGCCCTGATAACCGTAGCCCATTATGACTTCACAGTTGTTGGGATGGCGAACATGGCAGGTGTCGATAAAGCAACAAGCCCCTCGAACGGTATCGGGATCGCAGCAGGTAGGAACCGGGAACTCCGAGAACGCACCGAGGCCGATAGCGAAATACTCCTCGAAGACTTCGATATCGAGCTGATCGATCCTGCAATCGCCGTTCAAATCGGCCGAGTGCATCGAGTCGGGGGCCGGACCAAGTCCGTTGACAAAGTCGATCAGGTAGACTAAGTCGGCTACGGTAAGTGTCAGGCCGTCGTTGTTGATATCGGTGTTGGAGAAACACTGCGGCTCACCCATGACAAAGCTGAATACATCGGAGTAGTCCGAGGAATCACCTACCAAGGTCCTGAACGCTTTGGCCCGCCAGAAGTACTCCGTTCCGGGGGTGATATCCGGCACCGAGGCAAACTGCTGGTTGTTGGTGGGAGTCTGAGAAAACACGATATTACTGAAACCGGCATCGGTGGCGATTTCCACTCGATAACTAACCTCTCCCACCTTCCAGGCATGGGCCCAGCTCAAGAGCATGTTACCCGACCCGAGGGTGTCGTTGTCGGCCGGTGCCACCAGCCGTGGCTTCATGAACGGGATGACCCAGTTGGCGCCGTAGACATCCTGGTTGCCGTTGCGGGAGTCGGTCCATACCGCGTTGACATGATCTTTGAACGCGGTGATTCCAATGTACTCGGCGATTTTCCCTGCCCGCGGTTTCTGGGCAGTGGTTGGCTCATAACGAGGATCGTTCCATTCGGGTTTCTCCGGCACGAACTTCTTCAACTGGTCGGGATTGATTGACACTTCCGAAATGCGATGGCTGGTCGTCCAGCTGTCGCCGCCGTCGTAAGAGTACGAGACGAACACATCGAACATATACGGAGTAGGGTCAGTGCGCTGGTCGTACCAGATGCACGACAGGGTCCCGGTCTCGTCATCGCAGAACAACCAGGGGTGAAACTGATCGGCCCAGGCGGTCGGTCCGGTGAGATCATCGTTGATGAATATCGGTTCGGTCCAGTTCTCTCCCCCATCGGAGGATTTGATGAACTCGATATTGTAGTCCCAGTTGGTCTGGTTGAGAGTATCCACGGAGGCGTACGCAATGTACAGATTGCCATCATACGGTCCGCCGGTGATATCGCCGGTCACCGAGGGCTGGTTGTAGACATTGACGTCACCCTCAATAGTGGACCAGTTGCCGAAGGTGCTGCGGATAAACTGCGGCTCCGTAAAAGTCTGGCCGCCATCGGTCGACTTGACCATTTTGAGCCCGGAGTAGTAGTTGCACTCGATGGTATCTAGAATGCCGCCAATCCACATCACGTAGACCGAACCATCACTTCCCACCGCCGGGCAGGCAAACTGGCCGGCATCGAGAGTTCCCCAGCCACACGGCTCGCCGTTGACGTTGGGGCCGACCACGACGGTGTCGCTGAAGGTCTGGGCGCCGTCGGTGGAGCGCACGAACATGATTCGGTTGGGGTTGGGAAAACGAGCCCAGGCCATATAGACATTTCCTGAATGAGGCCCGGCCGTCCGATCGGCGGTGATAAACTGCTTATCCTCGAAGTATGGACCGGTCGTAGGCTGGTGCGTGTAAGGGCCGTTCCAGGAGACTCCCTTGTCGGTGGAGACATGGAAAGAAATGTACGAGGAGTCCCAGATGGTCGTGGCACTGGGCTGATAGTCGAGCACGCTCATGTAGAAGTTGCCGTCGCGATCGACCGTCATGGTCGGGTCGGACTGCTGCAGGAATACTTGTTCCGAAACCGCCAGTAGGGAGTCGGTCCAGGTATCGCCGCCGTCGGTTGAACGGCCGATGCCCACCTGGCGATAGCCAAGACGGAAATCGCGCCAGTTGGCTATGACAATCAAGCTGTCAGTCGGACAGACCCAAATCTGCTCCTCATTCTGAAGTTGGGGCGAAGGGGTCGAAATCTGGTGATTGGTGGGAATTGGCGGATCAGCCAGAGCCAGCGATGCCAGAGCCAAGCCCAGGCAGAAGACGGTAAGGATTCTCATGGTTTCCCTCATGGGTTGATAGGACCTATAGAGTAAGGTGCTGAGAGACTATACCGGAAATATAGCCCGAATCGTCGAATTAACAAGCCAATATGACCGTCCGGCCGCCGCTCGAAGCAGCAGCCGGAAACGGGTTCATACTCAGTTCATTACTGGCAAGGGGACAGCGCAGGTCCGCTGTCAAACATGTAGGCCACGAGATAAACAACGTCGGCGATATCGGGAACGTCACCGGTTCCGTTAACATCCCCCTGACCTTCGCACGGGAGCGGAGGTCCGCTGTTAAACATCCAGGCCACCAAATAGACCAGATCAGCGATATCCGGCGGGCCACCCGAGTTGTCGATATCTCCCATAATCTGGCAACAAACAGCATCGCAAGGATCTCCAATACCGTCAAGGTCTGCATCTTCCTGTCCCGGATTGTAATCGGCCGGACAATTGTCGCAGAGGTCACCCAGGAGATCCGAGTCACCGTCCTCCTGGTTGGGATTGGCATCTTCGGGGCAGTTGTCGCAGACGTCACCGACGCTGTCACTGTCGCCGTCAGCCTGATCGGTATTGGCCACAGCACCGCAGTTGTCACAGATATCACCAACATTGTCACTGTCGCCGTCGGCCTGATCACTGTTGGCCAAGGTCGGGCAGTTGTCGCATTCGTCGCCGCGGCCATCCAGATCACCATCGGCTTGCGACGGATTGGACACTCCAACACAGTTGTCAACAGCGTCCGCGACACCGTCCTGATCGGCATCGAAGATATTCGGGTTGTACACGTACGCGTAGAGCCGATCACCAACTATCGAATCTACTCGCACCGTAATTCCCGAAGGGCCACCGTAGCCGTCAGAGTTGGGGTAAGAAGTCGGGGAGAACTCCTCTTGCCCGGCCACGTCGTCCGACCAAAGAGCGCCGACACGAGTTTCGAACGGCCACCACCAGTTGGCCTGATCCTCTACATTGCCACTCGGATTGTTGGTGTGATCCATGGAAGGATTATGGCCGGCATCTTCGATAGCCACCGTGTAGTGAGGATAATCGGGAGTTCCGTAGTTGATTCTGGGGTCAGTGGTAAGCGAGTCATGGACGTGCGTGATTTGCAGGCCACGGTCGAGGGTGTCAGCACCATAGTCCATGAAATCACAGAACCAAACACTGTAGTCTCCGTCGAGATGACCGAACTGCCCCGGATGATGCGGATCGCGATACTCGAGCAAGAAATACTCACCCTCTTCCGCATCGATCGTCAGCTGATATAGGGAGCTGTCGGAGTGTGACTCGATCGCCTTGAGCATGATGTTGCCATCGAAGTCCTCCAGTACGATCGGATCCAGCCAACCGAGTTCTTTGCGACACCAGCCCGAGAAATGTTTCGGCGGTTTGCCGGTGTGCATCATCATGTAGCCTCCGTAGGCCATAATGCACCAGTTGACCATCGGGTGGTCGTTGTCATCGCCCCAGGTGCGCCACGTCATGGTGTCGAGCTTGGCGTCGTAGTCATACAGGTCTGGCAGTCCCAGGTTGTGGCCGAGCTCGTGAGAGTACACACTGATTGTGTTCAGGGTGTCGATTCCGGACGAGAAACAGGGGTAGATATCCGAAGGAAGCGGGCGAAGTTCTGGCGAGGTGTTCCACTTGTTGATATATACTCCGTCGAACGGACCGGCGCCACCGCTGCCGTAACTAATGGCGAAAGACCAGATGTCGTTCGGGTCGTGGGTGTCTTCCTCACCGGTTCCGGAGCGGATAAACGTAATAGCGTCGACAAACCCGTCGCCGTCACCATCAAACTCGGAGTAGTCGATGATGGGATCCAGGTCCACCAGCGCCTGGTTGAACTGCTGCCAATAGTCATTCGGATTATAAAAGCCGGCATCGTGCCAGGCGGTTACCTCGCCCTCGATCACGACCTTGCCGTAAGATACTTCCTGATAGAAGTCAGCTACTGATCCCTGGGCAAAGACGCCGCGAGAGAACATAAGACTGTCCATAGTCTCGGCCGAGTAGGTAGCCGGACGATTAAACCATTCAATCAGAATAGCCAGCACCTTGACCGTGTCCTCTTCGAACCGCTCGGTCTGTCTCAGGTTTTGCTTTTCGGAGCGAGTGAGCTCATCCATGGGATTGGTACCAAACAGCCGGATAATCTCATCCTCGGGCATGTCGTAGATGACTTTGGGTCGATCGAAAGCCTGGGCGGACCCAAACAGGCCCAAACTGATCACAATGATTAACACACAGATAGCAAGTCGGCGCATAGCAACCTCACGTGGCTTGGATTTCGGTGGCGACAGAGTTCATCGTCCATCTGTTGAGGTGGTAGGGACAGGCCCAATATAAGCCAATAAGTCGGTTTCTCCAACCGATTTGCGCTGAAGGGTATCTTCGAGGGCAAACGAAAAGGCCGTCCGAGGGGCATGACGGCCTTTTACAAGGGAAGTACAAAAAAAACAGGGGTCGACTAGTTCAGAGAAGCTCCTTCCGAAAGATCGGAGAGGATCTCCTTTATCGAGCGAGCACCGGCAGCATCGGGATATGACGCCATTTCCAGGGGAATCATCTTCTCCAATGCTTGTTTGGTCTGGGTCTCGATTTCGGATCCAATTAGGGTGGTCAAGCGTTTGGCCGCTGCCTCGGCACCCTGACGCTGAGTCTCGGGCATAAGAACTGCGACCTTGCTGGCGCCAACGACCGCAAAGAGATCAATCACACGGATATTGGTGGCTACCAGATCGACGATACCGTCCATCAGGCTACCGCCGTTCTCCCCTTCCTGCGATCGGAGGAAGTCCAGATCGAGAACGACAAGCGAGACGAAGATACGATACCTTTCGGCTCGTCTTAGTTCCATTTCGATTCGCTGAATGAAAGGCTCATCATGAGCTCCACCCATTTCAGCATTAGTTTCTGCTTCCAACATAGCTGACCTTTACCCAGTTGTTCAGAGGATGAACAGCAAACTCCATTCCCACCCCGCTGGTTCTGTTGGGTCTGGAAAACATTTCCGAGAATCTCAGCCCTCTCGAGAGTTCCGAGATTGTTAAGATACTGGTACGCAACAGCCCTCAAACCGTATTAATAGGTATCTTGCGGTATTCTGAGTTCAGTGGCCCTGCCTGCCAATGCAGCAGGTTGCGCAAAAAATGCACATCACATATCAAAGGAGGTATTGTTAGGACGGGAGTCGAGAGTGACTACTGAATCGTGTTGAGGTTGTAGTCTTTGATCTTGTAGAGAAGCGAGCGGTAAGAAATCTCGAGCATTTCGGCCGCTCGACGGCGGTTCCAATTGGTCTTGGTCAGGACTTCCTTGATCAGCTTCTTCTCTTCCTGAGCGACGATCTTACCGATTCGTGCTTTCAGGGAATAGGAATCAATCGGTTCCGTTTCGACCACAACTTCCGATTGTGTTATCGGCGCCGTGGCAGACTGGCCTGCCTCGGCTACAACCTGCTTGCCGGCGGTGGCAATCAGATCGCCCACGATGCTCTCATCGCCGCGGACCACGACCTGCTTTATCATATTCTCCAGCTGGCGGACGTTGCCCGGCCAATTGAAGCTCTGAAGCATAGCTGAGGTTTCGGGAGAGAGAGTCGGGAACTCCTTGTTGTAGAGAGCGCTGTATTTCGAGATGAAGTGATTGACCAGGAGCGTAACATCGCCACCCCGCTGACGAAGCGGCGGGAGAAGCAGAGTGATTTCGTTCAAGCGATAGAACAGGTCGTCGCGGAATGTCTGGTTTTGGATGCCGGATTCAAGATTTCGGTTGGTGGCACAAATGATCCGGACATCGACGTGAATATTCTGGATCCCGCCGACCCGCACGAACTCCTGTTGCTCGAGGACTTGCAGCAGCTTCGATTGCAGTTCAAGCGGCATATCGCCGATTTCGTCGAGAAATATCGTTCCCTTGTCGGCAACCTCAAACCGGCCTTGCTTGGTCTTGTGTGCGCCGGTGAAAGCGCCCTTTTCGTAGCCAAACAGCTCCGCCTCGAGCAGATCCCGCGGAATGGCGGCACAGTTCACTTTGACAAACGGGCGTGAGGAACGATTCGATAGCTGATGCAAAGACCGCGCGGCGATCTCTTTACCGGTACCTGATTCGCCACGAATCAGAACCGTCAGTTCGGAATCAGCCACCTGCTCGATAATCTGTTTCACCTTGAGCATCGGTTCCGAGTCGCCAATAAACCCGGTGTAGGCGTCGGTGCGGGACTCCAACTCCGTCCGTAGCTCTTTGACTTCACGTTTGAGCGATGACCGCTCCAGGACGCCGTTGATGTGGATTTCGATCTCCTGGACATCGAACGGTTTGTTGACGAACTCAGCAGCACCGAGTTTGATCGAGTCGACGACATACTGAGTATCGCCGTGGCCGGAGACCATGATAACATCGGGGCGGGAATCGGCCTTGTTGAGCTTCTCCAGCACTTCCAGACCGCTCATGCCCGGCATCTTGATATCCAGAAGTATCAGATCCGGTTTCTCGGTCGAAACCATCTGGATTCCCTCGACACCGTCGCGGGCGGAAATGAACTCAAACTTTGACGACAGCCCTTCGCTAAGTATCCACGTCACTTTGGGATCGTCGTCGATTACAAGGATTTTTACCTTGGTTTTGCTTTTGGTCGCGGAGTTGGTCATCTTGATACTAATTTATCGGCATTAATCACTAATAATCAAGGCCAAATCTTTCACAATTTGCTCATTTAACGCAATGCGATGCAAGCATGCAATGTTCCTGCGTTCGCATTGCATTTTGGCTGCACTACAGGCTCGGGAACGGGAAATAGAGTGTGAAGGTGGTCCCTTCGCCTTCAACCGATTCTACATTCAGAGTGCCCGAGTGCGCCGAAATAATGCGCTCTACTACGGCCAACCCGAGTCCGGTTCCGGAATCCTTGGTAGTGTAATAGCGGTCGAATATGCGCGAAAGGTGCTCCTTCTTGATCCCCATGCCCGTATCGGATATCTTCAACGCCAGATAGTCTGTCTTTTTATGAGCCGGCTGCTCTACCATACCCATGATTGAAAGCTTGCCTCCTTCGGGCATCGCATCCAGGGCGTTCATCAGCAAGTTCAGCAACGCTTCCATTACCTGGTTTTTGTTGATGATTATCTCCCAGTTCACCGGCTCAAACTCAAGCTCCAGGTCGACATTGGTTCGCCGAAGATCGGGGCCGATCAGCTCTGTGGCCCGTTTCACATGCGATCTTAAATCGATCTTCTCGGTCGCATACTTATTGGGATTGGAGAAATCGACCAGCTCCCGTACCAGTTCGTTGGCACGGTGTATTTCGTCCTCGACCATCTGCATGAACTCGGATTCGAGAATCTCCGGCCACTTCTGTCGGAGTACCTGAAGGCCACCCTTGATCGAAGTAAGCGGGCGACGAAGGTCGTGTGAGATTTCGGAGATCATATTGCCCATGGTGAGTAAACGGGTTGCGTTGAGCAGCGAGGATTCCTTCTCGAACAACAGGGCCGCCTGAGAAATCACCAGCCGGGCCAGCGAGATATCATCGAAGGTATACGGCTTGGCGCTCTCTGCTCCGAGACACATCACGTGCGCCAACTCGCCGTACTTGACGATCGGTACCGCCATGAAGGCCCCCTTGGGCGTTGGGAAGGTCTCGTTCTCCTCCAGTTTGGGCAGAAGCACTTTGGAGAGTTGCTGCACTGATCCGAAATCGGTAGTCTCTTCGTCGATTTCGGCCAGGGAGATTTTGTCCTTCATGATCTTTCCCAGATCGATGCCACCCGAGTCGGTGAGCGGAATATCGGAGGTCCCCGATGCGCCTCCGAGGACCAGGCAGTGACTTCCTGCTTCCCAGTTGAACCAGAGCGAGAAGTCGACGGGAAAGACTCGTTTGAGCTTCTCGACCAAAACGGCGCGGAACTGATTGACCGACTTGATCTGATTCAGTTCTGCTGAAATCTCATGTAGTATCTCGAACTCTGTCAGGCGCCGACGGTTCTTCTCAAACTGCGCAGCGTCGTCAACGGCGACTGCGGCTTGAGCCGCAAACGTTGTCAGCAGTTTGAGATCGTTGTCGTTGAACTCGTTGCCGCCTTCCTTGTTGGCCATGTTAATCACACCAATAACCTTGCCCTTGATAAGCAAGGGTGCGCAAAGCAACGATGCAGCACCGTACTTTTCCTGATTAATACGCTTGAAACGATCGTCTTTCTCGACGTCAGAAACGATCAGCGACTCGCCGCTCTTGGCGACATAGCCGGCAATCGACTCACCCACCGAAACCTGAGCCTTGTCGACGATCTCGGGGTCGAGACCGATGGCGGCAGCAATTCGCAACGTCTGCTGATCTTCGTCGAAAAGCATAATCGATCCCACCTGCGCTTCGGTCACGGAGGATGCCAGGGTAACGATCTGCCGCAACAGTTCGCTGAGGTTGGCAGCCGAACCGATAGACTTGCCCGCCTCGTAGAGAGCATTTAGTTCGTTGATGCGGCGCTCTTGAAGGAGAGTGGCGATCTTGAGTCGTTCCAAAAGTTGGCGCCGTTCAAGAGCTGACTTGCGCTTTTCCAGAGCGCGACGGACGGCCATTTCGAGATAAGTGAACTCGATCGGCTTCATGAGATAGTCGTATGCCCCGATTCCCACCGCTTCGATGGCAGTATCGAGCGAGGCGTAGCCGGTCATCAGGATAACGGGGATCTCTTCGTCAACCTCTTTGACGATTCTCAGAAGATCCAGCCCCGACAGTTCGGGCATCTTGATATCGGTAATTACCAGATCGACCTTGCCGCGGCGGATAGCCTCGGCCGCTCCCTGGGCCTCTCGATAGGATTCGACGGAGTAACCGTCCCCGGTGAGAAGGGCCGTTAGCGACTCACACATCCGTTGTTCGTCGTCGACAATAATGATTTTTTCCGCGGCAACTTCAGGCGCGTTCATAGCGATCCTTGCTTAAAGGGAAGCTCAATGGTGAAACATCCACCTTCATCGGTGTTTTGATAGCTTATCGACCCACCGTGCTTTTTTATGATACCATAACAGACCGAGAGTCCCAACCCGGTGCCTTTTCCCGGCTCCTTGGTGGTGTAAAACGGCTCGAAAATCCGGGGAATCCGTTCAGGCTCGATTCCGGGACCGGTGTCACAAAAGACCAGCTTGAGTTTATCCTGAAGGTTTTCGATCAGAATGCCCAGCTTGCCGCCCTTGGCCATGGCATCGCAAGCGTTGATGATGATGTTAATACAGACTTGTTTCAGACCATCCTTCGAGGCCATCACTTTCGGACAATCGTCGGGGAACTGAGTGCAGACTTCGATCGACCGAGCATCGATTTTGCGTTCCATCAACAGGAGAACTCCCTGCACAATCTCAGGCAAACTGGTAGCTTCAAAACTCAGACCTCGCGGACGGTGGAAGTCCAACAGCTCGCGTACGATCCCTGCGATACGATCGATCTCCTGGCCGACCACATCGGCATAGTTGGTAGCTTCGATGTTCCTCCCCACGGCCCGCTTGATGAGCTGCAGGTAGTTCTTGATAATACCCAGCGGGTTATTGATCTCGTGGGCAACCTTGGCCGACATCTCGCCCAGTGCGGCCAGTCGCTCCGTGTGTAGCAGTTGGTCCTGGGCCGAGCGTAACTGGTCGGTAGCCTCGCGCTCTGACTCGTAGAGACGGGTGTTCTCGATTGCGACTGAGATCTGGCTGGCCAGTACCGAAAGGAACTCGATATCGTCCATTTCGAAGTCACGACCGGATAGCTTGTCGCTTAGAATGAAGACACCCGAAAGGCGAGTCTGATAGATCAGCGGCACCAACAGACCGTGTTGAAAGCAGTTCAGAATTGACTGTTCGCCCTGGCGAGTGAGCTTGCCCAGAACCTCGCTGATCAGCACAGGACGATTGAGCTTGGTGATGTACTCCATCAGCTTCGAACCGTACTTGAAGAACCGTCGCTTGTCGGGGAAGCCGCCGGAGCCGCGCTTCTTGGTCAGCACATACTTCTTGGGGTCGCCTTCCTTGGGCAGAAAGATCGCAGCTTTGGTCGCACCGACCTGGGCCAGTGAGGTTAGAATAAACGTATCCAGTAATGTCTGATACTCGAGCACAGAGTTGAAGTTGCGGCTGATCTCGAAGATGGTATAGAGGTCGAAGATTTTCCGTTTGAGTTGGCGATTGGTTTCGGTGAACGCCGTGATGCGCTCCTGGAGGTCGGCTAGCTCGGTCGTAATAGACTCCGGCTGGGGAACCGAAGGCAACATACCATCGGATTTCCTCCGGGACGATTGGTCTTTTCGAGAACGTTTGGGGGCCATCAGCTTCCGTGCTTCTCTAGAAATTCTCCAACCAGATAATGTGATCCTGCCACTACTATAATATCGTCAGGATCGGAGGATTTCAAGAGATGTCGGTAGGCTGACTTTTGAGATCCGAAAGCTTTGTGTTCGAGCGAGCCGAAATCGAGCTGCGATATGAGCTCTTTTACATCGACCGAGCGGCCGGTTTTGAGCGGTACAATTGCGACAAACTCGGCCACGCGTTTGAGGCTGTCGAGCATCTGCTGATGTTGCTTGAGTCGCACAAACCCGGTCAGGACGCGGATTTTCCGGTTCGGATAATGAGTCTCTAAGCTCAAGACCATGGCCTCCACACCGGGTGCATTGTGACAGACATCGAGAATGTGGAGCGGCTTGTTGCGCAACTTCAGTTCCTGAAACCGTCCCGAAAAAGCAGCCGCACCCATGCCAATAGCTATCGCTTTTTTGGACAGCTTCCATCCATTCTTTTTGAGAATCGCGACCGTTTTCAAGGCCAACGCCGCATTTTTGATCTGATGGTCACCTTTTAGACCCGGCGCTACTCGGTCGACTTTGAGACCACACGAGTTGAACTTGAGCGATTTCTGGTCGGCGGATTTGAAGTCTCGCGCGGTCAGTTTGTACATTCGAGTCTTTAGCTCTCGACAGCGAGACCGGATCACCTTCTCTGCCGAAGGCGCCATTCGGCCGATCACATGCGGCACTCCGGCCTTGATTATTCCCGCCTTCTCGCCCGCTATCTTTGGCAAGGTCGCACCCAGAATCTCCATGTGGTCATAGCCGATGTCGGTGGTTAGAGTAATCTCAGGTCTCAGTACATTGGTGGCATCGAGCCGCCCGCCAAGACCGGTCTCTATTACCGCAATGTCAACCCTCTGTCGCGAGAAGTGATCGAACGCCATGGCGCTCACCAGCTCGAAGTAGGAAATCTTTCGACGCGTCAGTTCCTTGCGATGCCGATTGATAAACCCGACCACACTCTGTTTGGGGATCATCTTACCGTCAACTCGGACGCGCTCGCGAAGGGTGACTAGATGTGGGGAAGTGAAAAGCCCGGTCTTGTAGCCTGCCTGCTGGAAAACGGAGGCCAGCATCACGGCGGTCGAGCCTTTGCCGTTGGTCCCGGCGATATGAACCGTGGGGTAGTCGTTTTGAGGGGTGCCGATTTGCTCGAGAAACTCGGTGATATTCTCCAACCCGAGTTTCATTCCAAAGAACTCGCGGGAGAGGATAAACTTTTCAGTCGATTTCCAACTGTGCCTCAACCGGCCTGGCTCCACATATATCCGAGCAGCCTGACGACGGTATCGCGAAGCTCCTGGCGGGGAACGATCTTGTCAAGAAAGCCCTTGCTCTGGAAAAACTCCGAAAGCTGGAAGCCTTCGGGAAGATCCTGGCCAATGGTCTGCTTGATAACCCGTGGACCGGCGAAGCCCAGGAGAGCCTTGGGCTCGGCGATAATCACGTCACCCAGTGAGGCGTAGGAAGCCATGACTCCGGCAGTCGTGGGATGGGTCAGTATGGAAATGTAAGGAATCTTCTTCTCAGCAAGGATTGCCAGCAAGGCGGAAGTCTTGGCCATCTGCATCAGCGACAGGATACCTTCCTGCATGCGGGCGCCACCTGAGCAGGAGACTACAATCAACGGCACTTCCTTTTCGATGGCTCGTTCGATAGCGCGGGCAATCTTCTCCCCCACCACCGATCCCATAGAACCGCCGATGAAAGCAAAATCCATAATGGCGAACGATATCAGCTTGTCATCGATCTTGCCCATACCCGAGATTACACCATCGATCGTACCGGTCTTGGTCTGAGCGGCTTTAATGCGGTCGGGGTATTTCTTCGAGTCTTTGAACCCGAGCGGATCCATCGATGTCAGGCCGACATCCATCTCGTCGAGTTGACCTCCGTCGAGCAGCAGGTCAATGTATTTCCGACTGGCAATTCGGAAATGGAAGCCGCAGTTAGGGCAGACCCAAAGCAGCTGCTCCATTTTCTTGCTATAGACAATCTCGCCGCAGGACTTGCACTTTGTCCAAAGTCCTTCGGGGATGTTCTTCTTCTCTGTGGATTCTATTCCCGGCTTTGCTTTTCTGAACCATTCCATTGATTACATGTCCCGCTCTTCGGTCTCATAATGACGGACCATTACCAATGCATCCTCTGCCGGTTCGCGATAGTAGTCCGGCCGGCGATACATATGGCTGAACCCGTGCTTCTCGTAAAACTCGATTGCCCCGGTATTGGAAGGGCGCACCTCAAGCAGAATGTACTCACATTCCGCTAACAACCCAGCCTTAAAAATACGGTCAAGTATGCATTTGGCAACCGATTTTCTACGCCAGGTTGGGTCTACGGCAATGTTGGTCAGATGTATCTCTACATCGATTATGAGCCAGCACCCGTATCCAACGATCTTGTTATCTACTTCTGCGACAGCAGCATCCCACATCGGATCGGCCAGGATTTCGATAAACGACTTCTTCGGCCAGGGATCTGGAAAGATATGCCGCTCCATATCCGCCACCACATCTAGATCCTTTTCGGTCATGCGGCGGATAGATATCTCTTGCTTAGTTGTTTTGCTGCCGCTTGTCAAAACTGATCTCTGCTTGAGACTTCGTGATGTACAGGGGCTCGAGGTCGTCGATATCCGGAATCTCGCCGGCGTGGATTCTCTCCTGCCCCAGGCGAAGGAGATCGGAGGCATCGTACTCCAGAACCGGCGAGTCTCCCACCTGCGTCCATGCCGCTGCGGCCTGCGGTGTGAGTCCTATGACAGCAACCTTGCCGCGTTCGAACAGATGTCCGATCGAATCGGTCGGTATCGACGCCACTGTCGCCACATCGTAAACGCCGTTCGTGATCGGACAAACGAAAACTTCATCGCGCTTGAACGGCACGATTAGACTAACCGGATCCTGGTCAAGGCCCAGCTTGTCCACGGCCAGGTCGAAGAGGTTGATTCCCACCAGTGGTATCTGGAGTGCGGTCGCCAAACCCTTGGCTGCGGCGATACCGATACGTAGACCGGTAAACGATCCCGGCCCGGTCGAGACTACCAGTCCGGTCAGATCGGACACCTTGGCTCCGGATGACTCGACGACGTTCTCGATCTTGCGAGTTATCATCTGCCCGTGGGAACGGCCGGCATCCTCCTCGGACTTGACCAGCCGATCGTCGCCGAACTGGACAGCCAATCGCAGCAGCGAGGTAGCAGTGTCTATAGCCAGAATCGCCGGAGTCTTCTCAGTCATCCTGTCTCACTTCGATAATGATCTTGCGTTGTTGCTCATCGAGGATTTCAAACTGCACCAGAAGATGATTGGCCGGAAGGTACTCCTCGGCTTTGGTTCCCCATTCGACCACTATGAGCCCTTCGCGCTGCAGATAATCATCCCAGCCGATCTCCACTAGTTCGGAGGAATCCTCAATGCGATACAAGTCGAAATGATACATTGGGTTCTTGCCCGGGTACTCGTTGACCAGTGTGTATGACGGTGAGTTTACAGCAGAAGTATCCAACTCCAACCCCGAGGCCAGTCCGCGCACGAAAACGGTTTTGCCGGATCCCAGCCGTCCTTCGAGAACGACCACGTCACCGGGACGGAAAGTCATCACCAGCTTGGCCGCCAGGGCCTCGGTCTCTTGTTCCGAGTGTGATATGATTTCCAGAGCGCGCGCCATCTATCACCTACCGAGGGGTCATAATCGCCAACGGGACGATCATCTCTTCCATCGAGATGCCGCCGTGCTGGAATGAGTTCTGAAACTGGCGCACCATCTCGTTGTAATTGTTGGGATAAACGAAGTAGTAGTCTTCCTTGGCGATTATGTACGTAGTGGCCAGGGTAAGCATGGGCAGACGATACTGCTGCGGCTTTTTGATCAGGACACTCTCTTTGGGATCGGACTTCAGATTGTCGCCGTACTTGTAGCGAAGATTGGTTGAAGTAGACCGTTTGCCGTGGGCCATGGTGCCCCGTCGACAGAGGACTGAACCGTGGTCGGAAGTCACCACCACCGTGAAATCACGGGCCGCAAACGCCTTGAAGATGGCAAACAGCGGCGAATGCATGAACCAGCTGCGCATCAGGGAGCGGAAGGCGGCGTCATCGCCGGCGATCTCCTTCAGGATCACGTTGGTCGAACGCTTGTGAGCCAGGATGTCCAGGAAGTTGAAGACGAATGTAACCAGTTGTGACTCGAAGTAATCCGCCGCCCGCTTTTGGAGTTGCTCTCCCTCGGAGTTGTTGTACACTTTGGCGTAGCGCACTTTGCTGTCGAGACGCACTCCCGAGCGAGCCAAACAGTCGTTCAGGAACTGCTCTTCGTTACGATTGAGCGAACCCTCTTCCTGCGCTTTGTAGTTTTCGGGATAGATCTTGTGGATCTCATCGGGGAACATCCCGGCGAACAGGGCATTTCGCGCGAAAGGCGTCGCCGTTGGCAGAATCGAGTAGTAGGCCTGCCGCTGGATGTTGTAGTACTCAGCCAGTAGCGGCTCGATGAGCAACCATTGGTCGTAGCGCATGCAATCGACAACTATCAGAAGAACCTTCTCCTTTCGCTTTAGCGACGGGACAATATGCTCCCCCACGATGTCGGGCGACATTGTCGGGCGTTTCTGGTCCTTCATCCAATGGAGGTAGTTCTTCTCGATGAACTTAGTGAACTCGTTGTTCCATTCCTTGCGCGTCCCCTCGTGGGTCTGCTGAAGACCGACATCCGGATTGTTGTCTAGTTCCAGGTCCCAGGTGGAGAGAATGCGCGTCCCTTCGTACCAATCCTCGGGCGACATCTTTCCGTAGAGCTTTTCGCCGAATTTGCGGATTTCTGAGATGTACCGTTTCATCGAGGAGCCGCTGATGATCTTCTTCGACTGCAACAACCGTTTGATAACCAGAAGGATCTGCGAGGGGTTGACCGGCTTTACCAGATAGTCATCGATCTTCTGTCCGATGGCGTCTTCCATGAGCGACTCTTCTTCGGACTTGGTGACCATGACTACCGGCAAATGGGGATGCTTCTCCTTGATTTCCTCGAGCGTCTCGAGTCCGTCCTTGCCGGGCATCATTTCGTCGAGCAACACCAGATCGAAAGTCTCTTTGTCGACCAGGACCAGGGCGTCATCGCCGGAGACGGCCGTCTTGACCTCGCAGCCCTTGTTCTCGAGGAAAAGAACATGGGCCTTGAGAGAATCTATTTCATCGTCGACCCAGAGAATCTTGGTGCCATCGGTTTGCTCGGGCATATTGCTTCCTTCTTGGTTTGTTTTCGCTTCTACGACTGCTCTTGACTCAACGGTAAGGTAATCTCGAACACGGTCTCTCCGGGTCGAGATTTCTTGAGCACGATAACGCCGGCGTGGTACTCCTCGATGATTCGTTTCACCAGAGTCAAGCCAAGTCCCCAGCCGCGTTTCTTGGTAGTGAAACCGGCCCGGAATACCTTTCTTGCTGCTGCCTGAGAAATGCCCACGCCATTGTCGCTTATACGCACATAGACCTGGTTTCGTGCCGGATCGGCTGCGGTCGCGATACGGACGACTCCGGTCTTGGAATCAACCGCCTGCAAGCCGTTCTTGACCAGGTTTTCGAGTGCCCAGCCGAGCAGGTCGGGGTTAAACTCGATTGGTGGAATTTGAGTCGGCGCAAACTCGATCTTCTTCCCTTTGCCCTCGAACGGCAACCGCCGACGATAGTAGTCAGCCGTTTCGCCCAGGAGTCGGTTCAGATCCCCCGTCTCCAAATCCGGCTGTGAGCCGATTTTGCCGAAGCGGTTGGCGATCTTCTGAAGCCGCTGAATATCGGCATCCATGTTGAGGGCGGTTTCATTCAAGACAGGATTACCCGATTCGGCCTCGCTGCGAAGCATCTCCAGCCACCCCATTAGGGAAGTGATCGGCGTCCCCAATTGATGGGCCGTTTCCTTGGCCATGCCGACCCAGATATGACGTTGCTCCGAGCGCCGGATGCTCTGTAGCCCTATCAGACCAACGCCCATGAAGGCAAGGACAATTCCGATTTCAACAAACGGCATCCACTTGAGCTGGGTGATTACCCGTGAGTCACCGTAGCAGAAAGTATTGACCACCGTGCCTTCGAAGTACAGCGGGTAGGCTCCGTTCTGCTCCAGCATCAAGGCGGCTGCTTCGCGCATTCTCTCTCGAGTGGCGGTAGTCGTGTCATCCGGCGACACGCCCGGTATATTCCGCCAGTGGACAGGGTTGTCCCGTGAGTCAAGAACGATAATAGGGAATGTTGCCTTGACGATGATCTCGTCGAATACGAACTGCAGCTCCGCTCCCGACGAGGGGGAGTTGGCCGCCATCTGCCACATGCGCACATACTTCTCGACCTGGGAGCGAGTGTCGTGTTTGAGCTGTTCGATTAGGTCGAACGTGTACCAGATGAAGAAGGCGGAGATCCCCACGATTCCGACCAGGAGAAAACTCTTGATGATGGTCGATTGACCGATATAAAGCCGGTCGATCCGGTGCGAGATTTTGGTCTTATTGGCCATCAGCCGATTTTTTCGAGGCCTCCCATGTAAGGCCACAGCACCTCGGGAATGGTTACGGTGCCGTCGGAGTTCTGGTAATTCTCAAGAATCGCCGGAATCAGGCGCGCCAGAGCCAGGCCGGAACCGTTCAGGGTGTGCGGGAAGTGGCGCTTCTTCTCGCTGTCGCGGAATCGGGTGTTCATTCGTCGAGCCTGGAACGACTCGAAATTGGAGACCGAAGAAATCTCGAGATACTTTTCCACGCCCGCCGACCAAAGCTCGAGATCATAGGTCTTGGCACTAGCAAAGGACAAGTCGCCGGTAGCCAGGACCATCAGTCGATACGGAATCTTCAGACCCTGGAGAATCTTCTCCGCCTGAACCACGAGACCTTCGAGCGCTTCGTAAGACTTCTCCGGCTCGACTATCTGAACCAACTCCACTTTCTCGAACTGGTGGACGCGAATCATTCCCCGGGTATCCTTGCCGGCGGCGCCGGCCTCGCGACGGAAACAGGGTGTGAATGCGACCATTTTTATGGGGAGTTCGGCCTGGCTAAGGATTTCTCCGCGATGGATATTGGTGACCGGGACTTCGGCGGTCGGGATCAGGTACATCCCGTCCTTCTCGATATAGTACATATCCTCGGCCATTTTCGGAAGTTGCCCGGTGCCGAACATGGTCGCCTCATTGACCACAACCGGTGGGAAGATCTCGACATAGCCATCGGCGGTATGAACGTCCAACATGTAGTTGCTCAGAGCACGCATCAGACGGGCGCCAACGCCTTTGAGCAAATAGAAGCCGGAACCGGAAACTCGGGCGGCAGCTTCGAGATCGAGAACGCCGAGTTTGGGTCCAATCTCCCAGTGCGGGAGGACTTTGAAGTCCTTCTGAGGCTTTTCGCCCCACTCACGAACGAACTCGTTGGATTCTTCAGTCTTGCCTACCGGAACAGATTCATGAGGGATATTGGGAAGCCAGCTTAGTTTTTCGTGTAGCGTGGCTTCCAGTTCACGCAGTTCCTGGTCCAGTCCGGCGATCTTCTGCCCCACCTCACGCATAGCGGCGATGGCATCGTCGGCCGGCTCCTTAGCTTTCTTCTTTTTGGCGATTTCGGCCGAAGCCTTGTTGCGCTCGGCCTTGAGAGCCTCCACCTGGCGGATAATCTCACGGCGTTGTTCGTCCAGGCCGAGGATATCGTCAATATTCGATTCATCGAATTTGCGCGCCAGTCCGGCTTTAACCGCCTCAGGTTCTTCGCGAATAAGTCTGATATCGAGCATTTCTTATCCCTGTTAGAATCTTCGAAACTGCGTTTGGCTAAGTTTGCACGAATTTGCCCTTCGGCGCAATCTATTATTATAGAGGATTGAGGCCCTTTATCGGGCTTTCAAGCCTCAATTGTATTACTCAGAATCTTCTTGCTTTTTCCGAAAGAGTCTATAGATTGAGGGACTTTTGCAGAAAAGGAGTGTTCTGACGATATGGCAAAGGTTTGTGAAGTTTGCGGCAAGAAGCCGTCCTTCGGTAACAACGTTTCTCACGCGCATAACATAACGAAGCGTCGTTGGTTGCCGAATCTGCAACGCGTGCGGGTCCTGGTAAAAGGCCAGCCGAAGCGGATGATGGTGTGCACTTCTTGTATCCGCGCCGGAAAGGTCCTCAAAGCCTCCGGTATTAAGAAGTTTAAACCGGCTCCGGCCGAGAAGAACGCCTAGAAGCGTTCCAATTACATATCCGATTACTATGAGACCACGTCGCCCGTGGTCTTTTCTCGTTTCTTGCATTCAAGGTACAGCCCAAAAGCAATCGACCGCCGAGTCGGGCAGAAACTCGGCGGTCATCCTTTGGCTATCCAATAGCCAGGGGAGGGAGGTTACTCCGTGGAACTAGCTGCTCAGAAGTTTGAATACGCCCTTCGAGGAGACCTCATGATGGCTCATCAGCGCCAGCGATGACTGCATCCGAATCAGGTTTCCAACCATGCTGGAGTACTCCATGGCGAAATCAGTGTCGCGTAGCTGCGACTCGGCCGCCTGAAGATTCTGGGAGGTCACTTCAAGCGACCGCCGTTGGGACTCCAGCTCGTTCTTCTGGGTTGCGCCGATATCGACCTGGAGGGCGTCGATTTCGGCGATCTTCTCATCTATGGCCGCGATCGAATCCTGAGCCGCCTGGGGGGTTGAAAGATCGACGCCGGTAAGTTCCGTGACTTCCCCCAGGGCGGTTTCAGATCCATCGAACAACGCGATACCATTGTAGCTTGCATTGGCCGCATCGGCGTTGAACCGATCGGCTATGTAATTGGCCGTGTTGGCGTACGCCTGTTGAGCGGCCTCGCTGTTGAAACCTTCATTGGCAGCACCAATCGCGAGAGTGCGCATCTCCGTAAGTTTGGAGCGCATTTCCATCACTTGTGATGAAGCCGTTTCGTACTTGGAGATCTGTGCCGAAGTGTTTTCGATCTCCTGATTGAGTGAGGCAATTCGCGAACGTAATTGCTCCGAGATTACCAGACCGGCCGGATCGTCTGCCCCGCTGTTGATCCTCAGCCCGGACGACAGCTTGCGCATCGACGAGATGAAATTGCCAAACTCGGTGTTGGCCGAGTTGGAAAGCCATCCGGCGCTCACGTTGGTTTTGATACTAAAGCCTACCATAACTCCACTCCCTGCGGGCCCCCCGCAAAAAGAGATTCCGTCCGCAATTCACCGAGCTTATGGAGAGCAAGTGCTAAGCCGCGGCGAAGAGAAATCGTAAGTCTATGTATCTAAGTCGTATATGAAGATGGTCGAGGATTGCCAGGTCGGCGATTAATGGGGCGAATCCTATTGTCTGTGGGAGTCTCCCTCGTGCGACCTGGAAAAAAGAATGCTGTAAGCTCGGATCAGTATATTTTATTGAAGACTGACAGCTCCACGGACACGTTGTCGGCGTCCCAGATCGGAGGAATGGTCATGACGACAGATAGCCGAAAAGACGCGGCTGGGATCGAAAAGTCGCCCGGTAAGGACGGCATCTCCGGAGCCGCCCTTGTGTTCCTGGGGATGCCAGGCAGCGCCATTATCGGCGGATTTCTCATACTGGTATCCAAAATCGTTGCTCCAGTCTTTGGAGGATTCTCCAGCGCAGCAACTCAGGTTGTGAATCTCGCTTGCTTCGTCGTGGGCATCTACGTGTATGCCTTCCTGGCCATCAGAGTCTGGAAAGCACGAAACCGCCCAAGAAGAAACCGGTGACCTGGTGAGCCAACTCGCCGATTCTCTTGAACTACATTCTTCTATAAAGGGGATGATGCCGCCGGTGTAGGGTAGTTGACCGACGGCATCACGGTGGAGGAACCAAAATTTCCGGGAAGGGTAGTTCCCGGTATTTTCCGTGGGCGCTGGGCGCCCTTCTAATCTCTGCTAGTTGTCCTTGAGTCTCCTCAGATAAGCCGGGATCTCCGGATCTTCCTCGGTGAACATCGGGACACGGTTCGAACCCGACTGCTGCTGCGGTTGCGGCGGAGTCGGATTGTAACCCTGGTCGATCGGTTGCGGCTGGGCCATGCCCGGTTCGACGGCATGACCGTGACCGTTGCCGTTACCATTGCCGTTACCACCGCCGTAAGCCGGATCTGGCGTGAAAGCGAATTCCGGTTCGGGAGCGGGAGCCACCGGCTCCGGTTTTGGTTGCGGCACAGGCGGAGGTGGTGTCGAATTGACCGGAGTGACCGGTTTCGCCGTCATAAAAGCGACTGAGTCGGACCGTTGCGGGTCAATCGGCGTAACTTCCGCTTCCGCTTCGGCTGGCTCGTTGAACAAGGAGATAGTCTTACCCGTAGGAGTCGCCTGGACTTGCTCTGCGGTTTCCTTGGCCCGTTCTTCGCGCATTCCGATACCGGTCGCGATGACGGTGACGCGCATCTGGTCTTCCATGGAAGGATCAATGACCGCGCCGAAAATGATATTGGCATCGTTGCCGGCTTCCTCATAGATGAACGAGGTCGCGGTGTTGACATCGAACAGCGTCATATCTTCGCCGCCGGTCACGTTGATTAGCACGCCGCCGGCGCCGCTGATGCAAACATCTTCGAGCAACGGAGAGGAAATGGCCTCGCGGGCAGCTTCGGTAGCCCGGTCATCGCCTGCGGCGAAACCGGTACCCATGAGGGCGTCGCCCATTTCGAGCATTACCGTGCGAACGTCCGCAAAGTCACAGTTGATAAGTCCCGGGATCGTGATCAGGTCGGAGATGCCCTTGGTGGCCTGGTGCAGAATGTCATCGGCCACACGGAAAGCCTGGGTCAGGGTAGTCTTTTTGTCGACGATCTGGAGCAAACGCTCGTTGGGGATCGTGATCAGGGTATCGACGTTGGCTTTCAGTTCCTCGAGACCTTTGACCGCGCGATCGATGCGCTTTTTGCCTTCGAAGCGGAACGGACGGGTGACAATCGCCACCGTCAAGGCTCCCGCGCTCTTGGCTATCTCGGCCAGAACCGGCGCTGCGCCAGTGCCCGTACCGCCGCCCATACCGGCAGTGATGAACACCATGTTGGGTGAACCGAGAGCTTCGGACACCTTCTGTCGGGTTTCTTCCATAGCCTTGCGGCCGATGTCGGGATCAGCTCCGGCGCCGAGTCCGCCGGTCACCTCGCTGCCGATCTGAATCTTCGTCTCGGCCAGGTTCTGATCGAGAACCTGCGCATCGGTGTTGATTGCGATGAACTCAACGCCCTTCAAGCCGGATTCGATCATCCGGTTGATGGCATTGCCACCGCCGCCCCCCACGCCTACGACCTTGATATTGGCATAGCCAATAAAGTCTTCGGCGAAGTTGAACATGTGCTTGTTTTCACTCACTTTTCGGTCCTCCATGACTATCGTTACTCAAAACTGACGTTGTATCCAATTCTCGAACCGCTTGAAAAAGCCTTTCACTCCGGCGCTGCTGGAGGAGTCCAGCGGTTCCGTTTCAAAGCCATATGCCAAGAGCCCGTGGGCCGTTACGAAGCGGTTGTTGTTAAGTTCGTCGGGGGTTGAGGCGATCCCGCGCAACTCGCCCCAGCGTACGGGGGCGTCCATGATCTGCTCGGCCAGTTCGACCGATCCGGCAAGCATCACGCCGCCACCGGTTAGTACTAGCCCGCCGGCCATGATCTCGGTTGCGCCCGCCTTCTTGATTTCGCGATAGACCAGCGAGTAGATCTCCTCCATCCGCGGCTCGATAATCGAGGCCAGGACATGCTGGGAGATTTCGCGCGGCGGTTTACCGGCCACACCCGGGACCTCGATCATTTCCTCGGCGTTGACCATGCTCGCCAGAGCGTTGCCGTGGGCGAGTTTGAGCTCCTCTGCCGATTCGACCGAAGTGCGCAGTCCAATCGCGATATCGTTGGTGACATTGCGGCTTCCCAGCGGAACCACGGCCGTATGCTGAATCGCTCCCTCGAGAAAAACCGAGATGTTCGTTAGGTCGCCACCGACGTCAACCAGCACCACGCCGTTTTCCTTCTCCGCTTCGGAGAGCAGAACCTTTGAAATCGCCAACGACTCGAGGACGATATGATCGACACCCAGATTGCAGCGTTCGAGAGCACGGTAAATGTTCTTGGCGGTCGTTACCGAGGCCGTCACGATATGAGCCTGAACCTCCAGGCGGACACCGGACATGCCAATCGGATCTTTGATTCCGGCCTGGTCATCGACCGAGTACGACTGTGGAATTACATGGATGATCTCGCGATCGACCGGAATCGCCACCGCTCGGGCAGCATCAACAGCACGTTTGATGTCGGATTTGGAGATCTCCTGGTCGCTCCGTCCCACCGCCACTACGCCGTGGCTGTTGATCGAACGGATATGTTCGCCGGCAATGCCGACCGTGATACGATCAATCTCGGTACCCGAAGTCATTTGGGCGTCACCGATCGCTTTGACGATCGATTTAACCGTCTTCTCCATGTCGACAACCACGCCGCGCTTGAGTCCCTCGGCCGGAGCTACTCCATGTCCGATTACGTAGATGCCGCCATCTTCGTCCATCTCACCCACCAGAGCCACGATTTGCGTGGTTCCGATATCGAGGGCGGCAACCATCCGTTCCTCAGCCATTGCCTTTTCCCCCTTCGGTCGTAACGATCATAGTTTCGAATCTTAGATCTATCATTTTGATATTGGCCAACTCCGGTTGAAAACCGGTGATGAACTCGACCAGTCGTTCCAGGCCAAGAGCGAGGCCGTCGGGCCTCACGCGGACAGTGTAGGGCAGCCCGGAGATGCTTACTCGAACCGAGTTCTCTTTGTCGAAGTAAATCTCATCGACCAGTCTGGCCAAATCGGGATTGGTCCTCTTGACAATACCAACTTGTTCCATGACCACCGGTAGGCGACCGTCTTCGCCACATGCGAACAACTTCCATTTCTTCAGACCGGTGATCAGCGGACATTCCCAATCCTCGGGCGAGTGCTCCAGCGGCAGCAACCGTCCTTGATAGTCAAGACCGTACAGGCAACCGGAGGCGGCATCGACCAGGATGCACTCGGGATCGAATCGATTGGTGGTTACCTGCAGGGTTTGCAGACCGCTGAACGACATATCAACTTGATAGATATCGGGGCAGGTAATCATCTCGGCTGCCAAGCTGTCGAGCGGCTGAGCCAGGACCGAGGTCGGCTTCAGTAACGGGAGGCTGTCGCTCCAGCCTGTCAGTTCAGCGCCGTTCATCACCACGGTACCCAGTCGACAGGCCGCACTGTAGTTGGCCAGGCTTATCAGTCCGGCTCCGAACACGATGATCGTGAGAATCGCAATGAGGATTTTGCGGTTGGCCAAAATCATCTTGTCCTCAATGCCTCCAGTACGTTTTGGCGCTCCAGCGTAACCGACCCGGCTCCCATGGTGATAACCAGGTCACCCGGACGGGCGATTGCCGATACGGCCTTGGCCATGTTTTGACGGGGACCGACGAGATCGAAGTCGCCACCCAGCCGCCTCCCTTCCTGAACGATCAGTTCGGATGTGACTCCCTCGATTGGCTCTTCACGCGCGGGATAGATATCAACCAGAAGGGCTTTGTCGGCGATCGACAGGGCCTCGGCAAACTCCTTGTAGAACTGCTTCGTTCGACTGTACAGATGCGGCTGATAGACGACGATCACCCGGCGGTCGAACACTTCCCGTGCCATCTGCAGGGTAGCCTCGATTTCGGTCGGATGGTGGGCGTAGTCATCGGCAACAACGATGTCGGCGGCCTCGCCGACAATTTCGAAACGACGGCCGACGCCCGAGAAGGTGGCCAGGCCCTCGACAATCTTCTCAAACGGAACATCCAGTTCGAAGCAAGTCGCGATTGCTGCCAGGGCATTGGCAACGTTGTGCTTACCCGGAACCCGCACTGCGATTGAACCCAGAAGATCGCCACGACGGTAGACGGCAAAGGTCGAACCGGTTTCGCCCATCTCCAGGTTAAGGGCACGGTAGTCGGCCTCGGGGTCGAATCCAAAGGTCGTGAACGGGCGGGCAATGCGATGCTTAAGGCGGCCAAGATGTTGATCATCGGCGTTGATCACCACCGAACCATAGAACGGCACCCGGTTCATATAAACCAGGAACGACTCGCAGAGATGGTCAAAGTCGTCGTAGCAATCCAGGTGATCCGGCTCAATGTTGGTCACGACGGCCATCGAAGGGAACATGGCCAGGAAGGAACGGTCATACTCGTCCGCTTCGGCGATCAAGTGCTCGCCCGCTCCCAGAGCCGCGCCGGTACCCAGTCCGGCAACGATACCGCCGACGATGATGGTCGGTTCCAGCTTAGCGTGCCTCATGATCGACGCGATCATACTGGTCGTGGTGGTCTTTCCGTGAGTACCGGCGACACCGACGGAAAACTTGAGGCGCATCAGTTCGCCCAGCATCTCGGCTCGTTTGATTACCGGGATGCCGCGCCGGCGGGCCTCGACCACCTCGGGATTGTCCTCGCCCACTGCCGAGGAGATCACGACAACGTCGGTGTTCTTGAGGTTGGCTGCGAGGTGCGCGGAAGTGAACTCGATACCGAGTTCTTCGAGGTATCCGGTTATCTCGCTGGGCGTGATATCGGAACCGGAGATCTGAAATCCCAGATTGTGCAGGATTTCGGCGATACCCGACATGCCAGCGCCGCCGATTCCTACGAAATGTAATCTCTTGATCTTTCCGAACATCGCTTTTCTGTTTCCAAACTCAGGTCGAGCGTTTCCCTGGATCTTTTCCGTTACGATTTCAGTTGTCTGCACCTTGAGTGATTGTCCTCACGATATCTTCGGCGATGACATCCACGGCCGGTCGCCGATTTTCGGTATATCTCTTGAGCGCATCGCGCATATTGGCAAATCGATCCGACTGGTGAAGCGTAATCGCCTCCGCCAGAAGGTCTCGCGTTTCAAGGTTCTTTTCGTCGATCATTTCGGCCATGCCGAGATCGACCATTTCCTGTCCGTTCTTCCTTTGGTGATCCCCTGCCGCGAACGGATAAGGCACCAGAATCGAAGGCACCCGGCATTCGATCAGTTCGGCGAGGGTCAAAGCGCCGGCCCGGGCTACGGCCAGATCGGCGGCAGCGTACACTTCGGACATGCTTTCGGCAAAAGGAAAAAGGGACCGACCCGTTACCCTGTCGCCCGCTTTTGCGGCTACATCCTTGTAGTCCCTTTTTCCGGTCTGCCATAAGAGTTGATATTTTGAGGTCAGCGATCCGTTGTCGAGGCTCTTCAGCACGGCCTGGTTGACGGCGTGAGCACCCTGACTTCCGCCCAATACCAGAATGGTCGTTTTGTTCTGATCCAATCCAAACTTGTCGAGCGCTGCTTTCCGGTCGCCCTGCCCGATTTCCGTTCGCACCGGGTTGCCGGTTACGACGGTGTCGGCGCTTCCGGGGAGAAACGACCTGGCGCCCTCGAATCCGAGATAGACTTTGGCGGCCGCTTCGGCGCAACGTCGCGTAACGATTCCGGGAAATGAGTTCTGTTCCTGAAGGAAAGTCGGTATACCTCGTGCTGCGGCCCGATTGAGAACCGGCCAGGCAACATAGCCGCCGGTGCCGACAACAGCCATCGGCCGGAATCGGCCCAATAGCGAGGAGGCCTTCATCAAGGCTCCAACTATCACGAACGGCAGCAGCAGGTTCTTCCAACTCAGCGAACGTACCAGTCCGCGCATGTTGATCAGTTGGAGTGGATATCCGATGGAGTCACGACGACGATACTCGATTCCTCGCTTCGTACCCACAAACAGAATCTCCGTCTGGAAACGGCCTTCGAGCAGGTCGCGGATTCGATTGGCGATGGCGATAGCCGGGAACAGATGGCCGCCGGTGCCACCTCCGGCGAAAATCAAACGCATCGGGCGTAGTTCGCTCATTGCTTCACCCTCCGCGAAAGATTGAGCAGCACTCCCACGGTCGCACTGGAAATCACCAGCGATGAGCCGCCGTATGACAAGAACGGCAACGGCAGCCCAGTCACCGGAAGCAACGAGGTCACCACGCCGATGTTAATGGCGATATTGATGAACAATGCAAGCGTCATTCCCGAGGCCAGCAGGTAGCCGTACTTATCCGGTTGTCCCCAGGCGATCTTGAGACCGCGCCGGAGGATGTAGAACAGGAGTCCGAGAATAACGAGCAACCCGATCAGGCCGATCTCCTCGCCAATAGCGGCGAAGATAAAATCTGTATGTGGATACGGCAGGAAGAACAGCTTCTGGCGTCCTTCGCCAAGTCCGGCTCCGAGAAGTCCGCCGGCACCCAGAGTGAGCGCTGCCTGCTTGGCCTGGTACGACCCGAGCAGCGGATCGGCCAGGGATGACATGTAGTCCAGAATGCGGTCCTTCTTGTAGCCGAGGACGAAAACCACAATGGCGCCCATAGACGCCAGGGGCACGAACGCTGCCGCAAGGTGCTTCATGCGAGCCCCTGCCAGGAAAAACATGCCGATAACGGTGAGGAATATGACTACGGTCGAGCCCAGATCCGGCTCGGCCAGAATGAGTATCAATCCGACGGCGATTACCGGTCCGTGCGGGAACAGCAGGTCGCCCAGTTTGGAGAGATCTTTCCGCGGTGACGACAGCGTCAGGGCCAGGAAGAAGATCATGGCGAAGCGGAACAACTCCGAGGGTTGCATGGTAATCGGCCCCAGGATAATCCAGCGGTGGGCCTCGTTGCGGGCGGGCATGGCAAATACCAGAACGAGCAGTATCAAGGAGAAAGCCAGAGCCGGTACCGAATAGACTCCGGCGCGGACGAGATCAACCCGCGTGATTACCCAAATCGCAGCGGCTGATATGGCCACCCACATCAACTGAGCTTTGAAGAACAGGAGATGGGAGCCGAACCGGCTCTCGGCCAGTATCGACGAGGTCGAGTAGATCATAACTACTCCGATCAGAACCGTCGCCAACCAGGCCAGCAACAACTTCTCGTCAATATGTCCTTTACTTGCGGACTTCTTCACTCTGCTTTCCATTCCTGAGGCCGGCTACGGCCTTCTTGAACACACGACCGCGGTGTTCATAGTCGTCAAACATGTCAAAACTGGCGCACCCGGGCGACAGCAGCACCGTCTCCCCCGGTTCGGCCTTCTCGAATCCCATCCGCACAGCCTCTTCCAGGCTGCCGGCAAACTCGGCCGAAAACTCCTGGCCGAGAGCTTCGAACATCTTGTCTCGCGCCTCTCCGATGAGAATCACGCCCTTGACTTTTCCCTTGCCGTATTGGATCAACTCTTCGAACTTGCCACCCTTGTCACGACCACCGCCGATCAGGTACAACGGGGTCTCTATCGACTGCAATGCGAAACAGACGGCATCGACGTTGGTAGCTTTGGAATCGTTCACGAAGTCGATTCCAGCAACCCGGTCGACCTTCTCCAGACGGTGCTCAACTCCCTTGAAACTGCGGAGAGTGTCATTCATGACGTTCGGGGGTACGCCCATCAGCGAGGCAGCCACAACCGCGGCGGCACAGTTCTGGAGATTGTGCGGACCGCGTATTCCGATATCGTCAACGTGGATCACGCGCGACGGTCCCGCACCGTTGGCCACCCACAACCAGTCTTCGCGAACGAACGAGGCAGCTTCCTCATCGTTGGTGGTGAAGAACAGTCGCTGTGCCCTGGTCGGGATGTCATCGGAGGTAAGGATCGGATCCTGGAGATTGACTATGAACTGGTCGCCTTCACCCTGATTCTCGGCAATGCGATACTTAAGCGCTTTGTAGGCGTCGAAGGTTCCGTGGCGATCGAGGTGATCGGGCGAGAGGTTCAGAATCAGCGACACGTTAGGCCGAAACAGATCGATTCTCTCGAGTTGGAATGTGGAGACTTCCACTACGGCCACTCCCTTGGAACCGACGTGGTCGCTGATCTCTGCGAAAGGACGGCCGATATTTCCGCAAGCGAAGGCATCGAGACCGGCATCGTTGAGGATCTGCCCGATTAAGGTCGTGGTAGTGGTCTTTCCGTTGGAGCCGGTGACCGCCACAATGCGGCCTTCGCACACCCACGAGGCGAACTCGATTTCGGAGAAGATCGGGACGCCCTGACCTTCAAGCTGGCGCAGAATCTCCAGGTGAGGAGGTACTCCGGGAGAGAGCACGATGAAGTCGGAGCCGAGCAGACGATCGGTATGGCCTTCGGTCTCGAACTCGATGCGATTCGAGCTGAGCGTTTCCAATTGATTGGTAAGTTTTTCCGCCGGGGCAGCATCGGAAACGAACACTTCGCCTCCGAGGCGCTCACCCAGGAGGGCGGCGGCGATCCCGGATCGCCCCATACCGATTATGCCGATCTTGCGGCCAACTATTCTCTCTTCAATCGTCATCGTACCTTCAGCGTCGCCAACGTTAACAGGGCGAACAAGGCGCCCAGTATCCAAAAGCGGGTCACGATTTTCGACTCGTGCCAGCCACATAATTCGAAATGATGATGCAACGGAGCCATGCGGAACACACGCTTGCCGCCTCGATAGCGGTACGACAGCACCTGAATAATCACCGACAGCGTCGTGATGACGAAGACACCGCCAACTACGAACAGCAGCAGTTCCTTTTTCAGGATGATCGCAATGGCACCGAGGGCCCCGCCCAGAGCGAGTGAACCGGTATCGCCCATAAAGACCTCGGCGGGATGAGTATTGAACCAGAGGAAACCAATCGCGGCACCGACCGTGGCGCCACAATACACAGCCAACTCCCCGGTACCCGGCATGTACTCGATTTGCAGGTACTGGGAGAAATCGATTCGGCCGCTAACGTAGGCTATCCCGGCGAAGGTGAAGAAAGCCAGGCCGCTGAGACCTATCGCCAGCCCGTCCAGTCCATCGGTCAAATTGACCGCATTTGAAGATCCGGCAATGACCACGATGATGAACGGGATGTACAGCAGTCCCAGCACCAACTCCCAGTTCTTGAAGAAGGGTATGTCGGTCGTACCGTCGTACATGCCCTCTGGGGCCAGATAGAGCACGCCCAACGCGAACCCGGTTCCCAGGATGATTTGCCCGATCATCTTTCTGCGAGCAACCAGTCCCTTGGGATGGCGCTTGATGACCTTGAGATAGTCGTCCATGAACCCGAGAATGCCCATACCGACGGTCACATAGAGAACCATCAACACGAAGTAGTTCTCAAGATTCGCCCACAGCAGCGTCGGGATGACGATGCCTGCGAGAATGATCAGTCCGCCCATGGTCGGCGTACCGGTCTTCTGCTGATGGCGGTCGGGGGTCTCTTCGCGGATGATCTCGGCCACCTGATATCGCTTGAGCAGCCGGATAAAGAACGGCCCCAGGATGAGGCAAATGAAAATGGCGGTAACGGTGGCGCCGGCGGTCCGGAAGGTTATGTACCGGAAAACGTTGAATGCGGACAGGTAATCAGTGAGAGGAAACAGCAAGTGATATAGCATTAGGCGTCTCCCTCATCGAACTCTTCGAGCAGCACTTCCAGTCCGATACCGCGCGAAGCTTTCAGCAGGACTCGGTCACCGGGTCGCAGAAGTTCGGAAATGGCTCGACGGGCGTCGCTGATTCGCTCGAAATGGGTCATGCGATCGGTGAAAGCGCCCTCACCGATGGCTGCCGCCATCATATGTGCCGAGAGCGGACCCACGAAGACGGCCAGATCAAATCGCTGCTGCGACAAGGCCCTGCCGATTCCCTCGTGATAGGTGGTAGCGTCGGCGCCCAACTCAAGCATATCGCCGAGAACTATCACGCGTCGCTGATTGGTCGGTCGCTCGAAGAAAGTCTCGATTGCCACCCTCATGGACGCGGGATTAGCGTTGTAGCAATCGACAACGAACTCGATGTCACCTTTGTGCACTATTTGTCCACGCATAGGTGCGGTGGTGAGGTCGATCGATTCGGTGTCGATCCCGTCGAAACTCAGCCCTAAGGCCTTGAAGATCGCGTACGCAGCGAGCAAGTTCATGACCTGAAAACGACCCGACAATGGGAGTCGGAAACGATAGCCTTGGATCGCGACCAGGCTGGATCCGTCCTCCAAGAGTTCGACGGAATCGGGGCGAACGTCGCAATCGGTAGCTTCCATTCCGAACGTAGTGAAGTCCGACCTGAGTTTGGAGGTTTCGGCCATTAGTACCGGATCGTCGGCGTTGACGATCACGGCCGTCTCGGGGGATGAACGTCGCACTAGCTCAAGCTTGGCTTTGGCTACATTTTCGACGGTACCGAGGTTTTCGAGATGCGAGGCGCCAACGTTGGTTAGGCAGACCACGTCGGGTCGAACCATCGTGGCCAGTCGCGGCATTTCCATGTTGGTCGATATACCCATTTCCATTACGGCAAAGCGAGTTTCTTCGGAGATGCCGAAAAGCGAGAGCGGCACACCGAACAGGTTGTTCAGATTGCCTGGCGAGCGATAACTGGCTGATTCGGCCGCCGAGATTAGTTGGTAAGCAAGTTCCTTGGTGGTGGTCTTTCCGTTAGAGCCGGTAATGCCGACGAATCGGGTCGGAAGCCAATCACGATAGTTGGCTGCGAGAGCCATCATAGCCGTATGGCTGTTGGGCACTGCCACCACCGGCACATCGCCGCGAATGTGTTCAAGGCGGGAGAAGTCCCTTTCGGCCAGTACACCCGACGCCCCCCTCGTAATAGCGCCGTTGATGTAGTCGTGGCCGTCGTTGTTGTCACCCTTGATGGCGACGAACAGCTGTCCCCGGTCGACACTTCGACTGTCAAGGGAGACTCCCTTGAAGGCACGAGCGGCTCCGGCGGTGTTGTATAATGTGCCACCGGTTATGGCTGCCAATTTGTCGAAGCGCAAGCTTATCAATCCCTGACTTTCTACTTTCATCCTGTGAATCCGAGTCTATGCAGCACCATGGTTGCCTCGTCTCTATCGCTAAAGGGTACCCGTTCCCCTTTGATTTCCTGGAAAGCCTCGGCTCCTTTGCCGGCGAGAAGGACTATGTCATCCTCGTTGGCTTGAGCCAGAGCGGTCTCAATTGCCTTGGTTCTTTCGGGTTCGATATGATAAGCATCCCCCTTCAGACCCGGTTTGATGTCCTCGATAATGGCGACCGGCTGCTCCGATCGCGGATTGTCCGATGTCACCACGCAGTAGTCGGCGGCCGTAGTAGCAGCTTCCGCCATGAGGGGGCGTTTGCCTCGGTCACGATCACCTCCGCAGCCGAACAGAAGGATGAGGCGACCGTCGGTCATCTCGCGAGCCGTCTCGCACAGCCGGGCAAGTGCGTCGGGCGTGTGAGCGAAATCGATGTAGACCCCAAAGGGCTGTCCGGCGCGAACGGCTTCGAATCTTCCCGGAACCGGCTGGGCAGCTTCCAGACCCTTGACCACGTTGTCGATGTCTATGCCACTGGCTAATCCACCGGCAGCGGCGGCAAGTCCGTTGAGCAGATTGAACCGTCCGGCCAGAGGGAACTTGACCGTCTGGGTGCCCATCGGCGTCACCAGATCGAGAATCGTTCCGTCGATGTTAATCTCGTAGTTGGCGCAATAGACGTCGGCGCTCTCGTCCTCGAGCGAATAGCTGATATAGGAGGACTGGAGATCGCCAAAGAAGGGGCGGAACTCCGGAACATCGAGATTGATCACGGCATAGCTGAGCTCGCCGTCGAGCCTATCGAGCAACAGCTTCTTGGCTGCTACATAGTTTTCCATAGTCTCATGGAAGTCCAGGTGGTCGCGAGTGATGTTGGTGTAAACGGCCACACGGAAGTCCAGGTGGTCGACACGGTGAAGCATCAGGGCGTGAGAAGAGACCTCGACGACTGCGTTGACACAGTGAGCGCGGCGCATAAGAAGCATCAATCGCTGGAGATCCAGAGACTCGGGGGTTGTGCGCTCGGCCGGGAAAGTCTCTTTGCCGGTATCGTAGATTACCGAAGAGACCAAACCGGTTGTCTTACTTCTCTGCTCGAGAATAGTCTTGAGGAGATGACAGGTGGTGGTCTTACCGTTGGTGCCGGTGACGCCACAGACCTTCACATCCATGCCGGGAAAACCGTAGAAAGCAGCCGCAACATCGGCCAGTGCTTTGCGGGCGTCGGGGATCTGAACATGCGTTCCGATTTGATCGCAGCTCTCGTTTTCGCCCAACACCGCGACAGCGCCGTTCTTGACGGCGTCGGCAACAAAAGCATAACCGTCTTGCTTGAAGCCTTTGACTGCGACGAACAGTGTTCCCGGTTTCACCAGGCGTGAGTCATACTCGACGTGTTCGATTTCGATCTCGGGATCGCCGATTACAATGGCGTCGTCCAGGTGCTTTGTTATCTCACTGAGCCGCATGTGTGCTTCACGATCTGCACTTGAGTTTGCAGACGCTCTTTCCCTCTAGTTTGCTTCCGGGTTTAATCGATTGTTTTACAACTCTACCCCGCCCTTCGATGCGGGCATCTATTCCCCAATAGTCCAAAAGAGCCAATGCCTGGCGCATAGTCAGGCCGGTTAAGTCGGCCATCTTGCCTCTTGTCGAATCTGATGGTTTGGTGGCGATTAGTATATCGTCGCCTTCGAACAGGAGTCGGTTCGGCGCCGGGAATTGCCAGGCTACGAACCCGGAGTCATCCTCGCCAAGCAATCTGACAGCGTGGTGCTCCGAACAAGTCATGGCCGATGCGACCGTCTGCCCCACGAGGTCGGGGACTTCGACGGTACCGTCGTCGTTCACCTCCAGCTCGGCCAGAGTCCGTTCGGGGGCGGCAAAGATCTCCGGATTGAGAATGCAGTAGCGTTCGGCAATCTTCCGGAATGCCGGCCCCGAGGTCCATCCGCCGTAGGTGACCGGTCGCGGTTCTTCGATTAAGACGATTCCGGCAATCAGCGGATTCTGGTAGGGGAAGAAACCGGCGAAGCTGGCATTGAATCGATTCTTGAAGTAAGTCTTGTTGATCAGGTCGGGAATCTCGGCGGTACCGGTTTTGCCGGCAATCTCGACTACCGGTGACTTAACCGGGGTTGCGGTGCCGACCTCAACGACGCCACGAAGAATCGAGCGAAGGCTGTCCGATGTCGACGGTTTCATGCATCGGGCGATAACTTCGCGGTGGGCCCGATCGACTACGAACCCATCCTCGTCGACGCTGCCCAAGATCAGGTGCGGACGGAGAAGTTCGCCGCCGTTGGCAATAGCCGCAAAAGCGGTGGCCATTTGCAGCGACGTGACCGAGACCGAGTGTCCCATAGCCAGGGCAGCCACGGTATAGTCCGACCAGCGCTCGGGATGATGCATCCGTCCCTTGGCTTCACCGGGCATACCGATGCGTTGCTTTTGAGCGATTCCGAACCGGCGGGCAGTTTCATACAAGTTTTCGCCGCCCAGGCGGAGGGCATACTTGGCGGTTCCTATATTCGAAGACAGCTCCATGACTCCGCGGAAATTCAGCCAGCCGTGTTTCTTGTCATCGCGGAGGAGACGGCGTCCCATCCGCCAGGCTCCCATTTCACAATCGACCGAGTCTACGAAGTCGGTGTGGTCGTTATCGATGATTCCGGCTGCCGTGAAGGCCTTGAAGATAGAGCCGGGCTCGAAAACGTCACTGATGGTGCGGAGCTTGGTCGGTCTCTCGGGGTGTTCATCCTTGGGATCGAAATGGGCCATGGCGAGGATGTCGCCGCTGATGCAATCAACAAACACTGCCTGTCCGGATTTGGCATTGTGCTTTATGACGGCTCGTCTAACTTCATCTTCAACTATCTCCTGCAGACGCCAGTCAATCGTTAGCACCATCGACTGACCCGGCTCGGGGGCAACCAGTGCCGACTCGCGGACTCGATAGGTCCGGCTGAGGCCGTCGCGGCGAACATCTGCCCACCCCTTCTTTCCGGTAAGAAGGGAGTCGGAGCTGAGTTCAATTCCGGACTGGCCGACGTTGTCGATGTCGGTGAAGCCGAGAACCTGCTGACCCACCGTACCAAAGCGGTAGCAGCGTTGGCTCTCCTCACGCAGATAGAGGCCCTGAGGTGCGGAGCTGCGTATTTCATCGGCCACGGGGTCGGAGAGACGACGTTTGATCCATCGGAATTTGCCCGGTGCTAGCGAAAACTTGCTCACCGCAGTACCTGCAGCCAGGCCAAACTGGTCTTCGATAAAGCCGGCAATCTCGCCCACTTGCTTACGATTGGTGGGGTAGGCATAGAGCGATGAGACGAAAATGTTGTCGGCCACGGCGGTGCCATTGCGGTCGTATATCAGCCCGCGGGCGGCGGGTATGGATACTTTGCCCTGTGACTGACGAATGACGGCTTCCGAGTAATCGGAGTGGTTGAGGACCTGAAGTTGCACCAGGCGAGCTGCAGCGATCGTGAAAAAGGCGGCCACCATCACGAATATGACGCCCAGGCGAACACGCTGCTGGCGAGTGAGGCTCATCGCTCGCCTCCTATCCGGACCAGCGAGTCAAGCGCCGTTCGGCGCAACTCGCCGGCGGCGGCCTCGCTTCTGGTAAGGCGCGGCATGTGGGTGGTGATTCTTTCTATTGCTTTACGCATCAAAGCGATCTCGTCCGGCGTCACCTGCTCCTCCTCCTCGCGTTGGAGTGTGAACAGGCGATCGGCGGGTACGGCAATCATTTTCAGGGAATCGCGGGCGTAGGCAATAACGCGCTCGGCTGAGAGCAGGCGAGACAGCTCGGCCTCATACTTGATGGCGTCGTCGGTAAGGCTGACATTTTCGGCCTTGAGGATGTCGACTTCCTTCACCAGCGCCATGACACGTACACGTTGCCAGATATGAATGGAGCTGGCGGCCAGAAGGACGCAGATCAAGAGGGCGTAGGGATAGTATCGATGCGAGCGCAGTCGTCGCAGCACTTGAGTCCTGAACTCCGCCGTCTCCTTGAACTTCCTGACAGCGCTGTTCATGAGTCCAGTACCTCCGCGACACGGAGTTTGGCCGATCGGGCCCGGCTGTTCTGCTCGATTTCTTGTGGAGTGGGTGTAATCGCCTTGCGGGGATTTCGTTTTACGCGGGGTTTCTTGCGGCAGGTGCAGACCGGTTGACGGGGCGGACAAATGCAGCCCGCTTCCTGCTCCTGCATGAACCGTTTCACGATTCGGTCTTCAAGCGAATGGTAGCTGACGACCAGGAGACGGCCGCCGGCGTTGATGGTGTCGAGAATATCCGGAAGGGCTTTGGACAACCCTGAGAGTTCTTTATTAACGGCGATTCGCAAGGCCTGGAATACACGGGCGAGGGATTTATTTAGATGATGCGCCGGGACGACGGCGGCAACGATGTTTGACAATTCGGCGGTGGTGTGGATCATCCTGATCTGTCTTTCCCTGACTATAGCCCCGGCAATCCTCTTTGCCTGTCTTTCCTCACCGAAATCGCGAATGATTTCGGCCAGAGCACTTTCTTCCGATGTGTGGATCAATTCGGCGGCGCTTGTTCCGCCTGACTTCGGATTGAACCGCATGTCGAGAGGGCCGTCTTGTCCGAAAGCAAAGCCCCGCTCGGCTGTGTCCAGCTGTTCCGAGGACAAGCCCAGATCCAGCAGGACGCCGTCGAACTGCCGGTCCTGGAACTGGTCGACCAGTTGGGTTATCTGGTGATAAGAGCCGTGAACGATTGTTACATCACGTCCACTATTGGAGAGGTTGCGCCGGCTTCGCTCGACCGCCTCGGGATCAACATCGATTCCATAGAGGCGGGCTTGCGACCCTACTACCGTCGCCAACCGTTTCAGATAACCGCCCGAGCCGACAGTACCGTCGACATATGCGCCGTTGAGATTGGTCACCAGCCGTTCGACTACTTCATTCAGCAGTACAGGCTGATGTGTCACCTCACTGACCTTCCGGATTGTGTCCGGTGAACAGTCGCTCAGCTACTTCTTCGTAGCTTCCGGCAAACTGTTCGAGGTAGTACTCATATCGCTCGGCGTTCCAGATTTCGATCCACCGGTTTACCCCGATCACCAGCAAGTCCTTCTTCAACTTGGCCTCTCCCTGGAGGTTAGCAGGAATCAGGATTCGCCCGGCTTTGTCGGGAGACACGGTACTTGCCGAGGAGTAAAAGCGTCGGCTGAAGTACCGGAAGTCTTTTTGCGTGAAGCTGAGTGTTGAAAGGCGGTTTTGGACTTCGTCCCATTCGGTCTCGGGATAGAGACTGAGACATCCCTCTAAACCTTTGGTGAGTATGAGATTGCTTGTGACCAGCGGATCTCCTTCGGGAGATTTCGCGCTCCGGAGTCGAGCCGGAAGCACAAAACGGCCTTTATCATCCATTGTGGTTTGATATTGGCCGACAAAACCGATCACAAGTGCTCCTCCACTTTCTACCACTCTACCCTACTTCGCGCTAAAATGATCGCATTTCTCCCACTTTAAGTCAAGTAGTATTTAGGGATCAGTTGAAAAAAAAGGAGCGTCTAAGTGACTGGTTTGCAGACGCTAACAAGACATCATTCTTTCCTGACCGGCCAACTCCTTGTCTCCAAGTCGATATCACATTTTTCCCACTTTCCACAATTTGCGGCGGGATTGGAGTTTACGAGCCATACTATGGGCCGACGCCCTATACCTCACAGGTGCATGAGTAGCCCCATGGATATGCCCACGAGAACCTCCCGAGTCACGTAAAGCACTGAACAACAGAGTATTACTGGACCACTGGGTCTCCCAGCAGACCTCCGGGACGGAAGGAACGGAGCTTGCACTAATACGGTCGGTGCTAAGTGAAACACGGAGGTGCTTGTGAGACACTTATATGTGGGCGTTATCGCCCTGGCTATACTCTTGATTCCGCCCGGGGCAGGGGCGGAGCAGGCCTTGACTTTTGAAGCCAGCCTGGCTACGGTCGAAAGTCAAAGCCGATCAATCGTTTACTCCGATCTTGAGCCTATAGCGGCCAACTCCAAGTGCAGAATCAGCGGTCTGAACGCCTTTATCGAGCTTTTTGAAGACGAAAGCTTGGATCAGATCGGCTACACGACAAAGTTGGTAGATGAAATCGCCACTGTAGACTGGTTTTCTGATTCCAGGGATATTCATACCGGCGACAACGATATGTTTGAGAACGATCCAGTCTCTTACCAGGAGGCGCTTGAGCCGGGCCGATCTCCCGTGCTTGTGCTGGAGGAAGTCCATCGCGACGGGCGTCGCTGGGCGGCGCTGCAGCTCTTTCCCGTCACCGTCGACTTCAACGGAATTGTGCGTGTCCACGGTAAGATCGAGATCACGGTCGGGGAGCGAAAGATAAGCCCCGATGATTTGCTCACGAGTATACCTGACCCGACCCTGGCGAAAACCGATCGGGCCGACTTAAGCCAAAACGGCGATGCAGTTGACTATGTGATAGTGACTTCGGCTGAACTGTTCGAGTCCCTCCAACCGCTGGCCTCTTACAAGAACAGCACCGGTTACAGTACTGCCCTGATCGACATCGCAGAGATCGTGGCCGTCTATCCCGGAGTTGACAACGCCGAGTCGTTGCGTGAGTACCTGAAGGACTTCCACGCCCAGGGAGGTACTTACGTTCTCCTGGCTGGCGACGAGACGGTTCTTCCGGTAAGATACGCCTATCCCTATGCGGTCAGCTATCAGCCGGCACTGGACCAGTTGCAGTTATGCGATCTCTACTTTGCCGACCTCGAGGGCGACTGGGATGTTGACGGCGACGGCGTGTACGGCGAGCGCAATGTAGATCAGGCCGACATCTCACCCGAACTGCTGGTTGGGCGTCTTCCGTTCAACGAAGCTTCCGAGTTCGAGGCCTACACCGAAAAACTGATTGCCTATGAAACCGGGCCGGGAGGTGGCGAGAGCGAGTATCTGGAACGGGCCTTCTTTTTCTCCTCCGATCAGATGCGGGACTATTCAAGCGATGGTCAACACGAGAGAATCGCCTCGGTTTATCCGGCGAACTTTGAGATCGATACACTTCACGGAGTGGAGTTGTCACGTGGCAGCGATGCCGCCCCCACCAACATGGATGCGCACGAACTCGACCCGATACTGGAAGAGGGCCATGGGATTGTCAATATCATCTCCCACGGTATGGCTACCCGATTCGAAGTCCGGACCGCCGAGTACAACGAATGGCCCAAGTCGCACTTCACCACCGATCAGAACGTTCCGAGTCAGGGGCAGCTCGATCAGCTGACCGCCGAAAACAAACCCGGTTTCTACTACTCGCTGGCCTGCAACAACGGTGGCTTCGATATCGATGGCGCCGGCGATGGAAATCTGGCGACCCGTCTCCTGGCCTATCCGGATGCCGGCGCGGTTGGATTCGTGGCCTATTCTCGCTGGGGTTGGGTAGGCAGCAGCTACCTGCTGCAAATGGCCTATTTCGACTCGCTGTTCGCGCATCCGGAAGAACCGGCCCCGGTTGCCATGTATGAGTCGAAGGAGCGTTACTACTACTATCGCGACATCGTCTACGGTATGAACTATCTCGGTGATCCGACATTGCGTGTCTATTCCGAGCAGCCTGACAGTCTGATAATCACCGAGATTCCCCGAATCGATCGTATCGATGTAGTCGTCTCGACCAGCACTCATCTGGTGAGCAACGCGAGAGTAGTTATCAGCGACAGCCTGGGGATTGTCGCTCAGGGTACGACCGACAACTCGGGCTTTGTGAGCTTCGATCTGGAGTTCTCCCCCGGGGCCGAGTACACCGTAGCCGCCGTGAAGCCCGGATGCACCGTGGCTAGAATCGTGCACGCCCCCTCGATTGTCGCCGATGTTGACGACGACCCGTTCGGTCTTCCGCACCGGTTTGCCCTGCACCAGAACTATCCCAATCCGTTCAACCCGAGTACGACCATCGAGTTCGACCTGGCCCGTCGTTCCGACGTGCGGCTGGAAGTCTTCAATGTTCTGGGACGGCGCGTGAACACGTTGATCGATGGCAACCTGCCGGCGGGAAACCATCGGTCCGAGTTTGCGGGAGATAACACGCTGGCAAGTGGGGTCTACTTCTACCGACTAGAAGCCGGCGACGAAGTGGCAACGCGCAAGATGGTGCTATTGCGCTAACAAGACTTCGCTCTTGAAGCGATTCTCACAGCACCCCTCCGACGCCTCCGAATACTCTCGGGGGCGTTACTTATTTCTGATTCTTAGTGTGGGCTGCGGAGGCCACGCGCTCGATCAACTTGGCGAACTGCTTGGCCATATCTGAGGCGAGATGCCTGCCGTGGGCTTCGGGATCATAGGGTGGGTCGCCTTGGGAGTTCAGTTGGATCAGAGTACTCAAGAACTCTGCCGCTTTCTCTACCTGCATGTCGTTGTCGCCGTCGAAGCAGCCGCCGAATCGTCCGGAGAAAACCAACCTGCCCACCGGCGATTCCTCCTTTACAGCCGCCAGTATAGGTCGGCCTGAGTTCAACATCGTGAACAACCGACCGGGGACGATGTCAGCACCTTTCTCCAAATCGAGGGCCAGGTAGAACAGGCGAGCGTCGTTGAGCAGTTCGATAGTCCTGGCGCGAGGCTGGAAACCATATGACTTCCATAGCAGCTGGAGCTTGTACTTTTCCAGGAGCGGTGTCACGTAATCTTCGGCCGCACGTCCGACGTGAACAAGAGAGACTTGATCACGAAACTCCGGTCGGGAGTCAATGACGCTTGACAGAGCCTTGAAAAGCGGCTCCAGGGGCACCAGCCGATCATAGGTTCCGAGTAGCCCGATCACAAACCGCGAACCTTCTGCAGGAGGCTTCCACAGTCGAGCCAGATCATCATCGACGGCATTGTAAATCGTCTCTCCTGCTTCATGATATTCTGAGATCGCCGAATTGCAGTTGACAATAATCGCCGTGTTGCGAACTTGATCGAGAAGCTCGTGCGCTCTCTTCCGATGTCCCGCACTGTCATAAACCTTGTCAATCTTGTAGCTGGTCCAGAAGTCGCGGAAGTCGGCAATCCACGGAGACTGCGTGGAGTGGTGCAAGGACATGCCGACTAAATGGCTCGAGATCGGCGGTGACGACGAAATGATCGCATCATACGGCTCTCGGTTGGCCAGGCGTAGCCCCTCTTTGATCGCACGCGATACCCATCCTGTCTTACTGTCGGGGAAAAAACGGCGGCTACCGGCAGTCTGGGCGGAGGTGGGATTGTCGGCCAGCTTGCGAATGCCGATCAGACGTGCAAGACGCTGCGGATCCCAAGAGCCGGCCCGATAAACGCGGGTATCCGGAATCTGCTCCAACAGCTCGGGCTCAAAAACGCGATAGGCAATCGGCTTGACGGTCAGCACATCGCATTCCCAACCATGTTCGGGAAGGTATTTTGCCAGTTGTAGAGGACGCCCCACACCGGCACCTCCCAGCGGCGGGAAATAGTATGCTATCAGTAATACACGGCGGTTTGTCATCGATCCTTACCCGCGGCCTTTCGCATGATGCCCAACAGCTCGGCAACGTTGTCTTCGAACACGGCCTCTTCCTGAACGCGTGCGAAGTTGTCCTTTCGGATTTGATCGAAAGACTCGTAACTCCTGAGCAGCTTTGCCACCGCGTTCGTCAGCGATTCGGCGTCATCCTGAGGGAAAGTGATCCCGGAGCTGAGGTCCAGCCATTCTCTGACGCCGTCAATCTCAGCCGCAATCGGCACCAGTCCCAATCCCATGGCTTCGATCAATGAGGCGGGCGACGAGTCCGAACGAGAAGCCGAAAGGTAGACATCGTGACTCCGGACCATCTCCATGTATTCATCGCGAGGCATTTTCTCATAAAGGGTCACACCCGATGCCGGCAATCGTCTGACCTTGCTCCTGAACTCCTTAGCCAGGGCACCAAAGGCCGGGAAAGTGAGAGTGATCTTGCCCTCTCGAACCATCGGCTCCAGAGTGTCGAGAATGAAATCGTTGTTATAGATCTTCGCCTGTGTTCGAGGGGTGATTATCCGTAACGGTTTGTGAACTTTGGAGGAACAAGATGACTCCTGCAGGAAACGCCGTTCGACTCCCCAGGGGATAACCGAGGTTTCGTTTAGAGGCGTGAGCTTTCGAGCTGACTCCACCAGGTACTCGGAGTCTCCCGTGACATGGCAGGCCGCGGCCAACCCCCGGACCGTCTTAAGACGGTGCAGCGTTGACCAGTGGGGCACGATCAGAACGTCACTACCCCACAGGTTTAGCACGATCGGGACTTGCCCTTTGCGAGTCGCTTGCGAGGCCACGAAACCGTAGCCGCAGGCGTAATGGGCGTTGATTACATCGGGGCGAAAACGCTCGATCAGGCGGCGCACCTGCAACGAGGAGAAGGCGTAATGCAGCTTCCGTATAGGGCCGCGCGACTTGAGGTGGAAATGGTGAATACTTCCCTTCTCGAGAGATGCTGTCAGAACCTGGCAGCCCTGGCGACGCAGTTCGCTCACGATTCGCTCGGTGTGGAAAGCGCGGGAATCGGCCAACAGCAGGATCTTGAATCGACGCGCCTTCATAGCAGCCTCCCCAATCCACTCTTGCGAAAGTAGGTACGATAACTGTAGCTGCTTCCACCCCAGCGTCTTTTGTAGTATTCGAGGCCTTCCGCATCCGGCGGCGAAAGCCCCAGGTTGACGAACTTGATCGATCGCGCAGCCGCTTCGCGGCAAAGACGAGAGAGCAAAAACTGGTTAGCCTTGAGGTGCGAGAACGATCGATCCGAAAAGGTCTGCCAACTGAGCAGCTGATCGCCCAGATCGAAGTTGATCTGCGATGCCACCGGGTGGCCATCATGCTCTACGTACCACCACAAGATGCGCTCATCGTTGTCAGACATCGATGCCAAACACTCGTAGAACTCCGGACCGTAGCGGGGAGCCTGTTCCTGACGCCGACCGGTCTCCTCGACGAGCCCCATGAAACATCGCATGTGACGATGGTAGTCGAATCTCTGAACGGCAATGCCCTCCCGCTCGGCTTTGCGTATCTGGGACTGAAGTTTGGTGTCCGGGGGTCGCCATGAGGAATCGTCCACCTCGACAAGGGTCGTCTCATGCGACATCGATTCGGTCCCTTCCGGAACTTGCTCTACATTGGAGGCGTAGTCGGTCAGATAGGCCTTGGCATAGCCGTGACTGAAAATCGTATCGACCAGCTCGTGATATCCGCGATTGGCCGAATCGTGATCTGTAATTGCCGGTTGGTGGAAGCAACCGTCGGGCATCGCCTGAAACCGCTGGATTGGTCCAAATCCAAACTCGACACCCGGCACGACCGCGACAGCTTCTTCCTCTGATCGAGCGAGCCACCAAACCGGGCTGCCGCCTGCCGTTCGCCACAGCTCTGCGAAGGCTTCCGCCGAAAAGAGGTAATCGTTCAGCCGCCGCCTCAACGGGGCGGGAACTTCCTCCGCATCTGTCAAACGGAGACACTCCACGGGCTACCTCACCAAGAGGATTTTGCCTCGACCGATACTACCGCTCTGGTCTGTGAGAACGAAGACATAGACCCCGCTGGCCGCTTCGTTTCCGGACTCGTTGCGACCGTCCCATCCTTCGTTGACCGGCAACTCCCGCACCAACTCGCCCGCGACCGAATAGATGCTGACAGTGCCGGCGAGTCCGAAGTTGAAGCGAACGCGATCATCGGAGGAACGCACTACGAACGGATTGGGAAAGGCGATCACTTGTTCGACATCAAAGACCGGCTGACCAAACTGCGACGGGATAATGGAGATTCCAGAAGCCGTAGCCACATAGGTCTCTCCGGAACGCACCGCATGTTTCACGGCGATGATTTCATTACTTAGAAGATCGCTGTTGAGGCTGTTGAATACATCCCAGACTGTCCCGGTCGCGCTCAGACGGGCCAATCCTTCGCGGGTCCCCACCCACAGATTGCCGCGACCGTCGAACTCAAGGGCTCTAACATCACGATCCACGCCCAGCGGAAGGTCGACGTCAATGAATCTCTCGATTCCCCAGTCGAATCGCGACAACCCGGCGGGAGTACCCACCCATAAGGTGCCGTCCGGACTGTAACGCATGGTCTGGATCGAGTTTGAGATCAGGAACGAGTTGTCTTCTGTGTATCGCGTGCAAATGTCGCTGCTCGGGTCGAGCGGATTCTCACCAAATCGACAGATATACACGCCGTCAAGCTCGGTTCCCACAGCTACTTCACCGGGATAAGCGTCGAGGCTGCTCAGAAACGTGTGATTTAGCCCTTCGGCCGGTCCGTAGGCATCCCATGAGGATAGCGAAGAAAGGTCGGCCATATCGGCAACGATGAGCGGGTGGTCGTTGTAGGCGCGGTAGGCCGCTGCGAAAAGGTGGCCGCCATCGGTGGCCAATCCAAATATCACCACGAAGCCGTGCGACGAAGGTTCGTTGTCGTTGTTGCCAACCAGAGTGGAGTTGACGTTGTTGTATCGCTCGGTGTTGGTGCCGTCATACCAATGGAGCCCGTTGCCGAAAGTACCCACCCACACGTTGTCGGCCGAATCGGACATCACACGAGTAGACGAGGCGTTGAGGGATACCGATACTACGTTCTGCCAGCCTCCGTTTCGGTACTGGGCCAGCGGCCTGGCGGGTTGATTATCGGGAAAGGCGACCGAAAGGACGCCATCGTTGCCGACGGCCATGTCGGCCACTCGGTTTACCGGCATTCCGGTGAAGGAGTACAACTCGAACTGATCGGCTTCCTTGAAGTGCAGGCCGCTGTTGTCACTGCTCAACCATCGAACCGTTCCGGTGCTGACTCCCACTGTCGGTGCGCCGGTGATGCCGGTCGTTGGTAGGGCCGTCATTGAACCGTTCAGAACATGACCCATACCGATGCTGCCATAATAGAACAGGGAGTCGTTGTCGATTCGCAGTTCGGAGAAACCTGAGGTCGGTCCGATCGGCAGTTTTGTCGCCGATGTGTCACTGGGATTCAAGGTTAGTTGGACGAGGCCGTTGTTGGTGGCCAGGTAAACGAAACCGTCGTAACGCACGACCCGGTTGATGCGACCGGCTCCAAGGAGATTCGAACCAAACACGGTCCAGCTTCCGGGAAACTTGAGTTGCTTGGGATCGGCCTTATCGGCAACCGCTAGTCCGGCGGAAGTCCCAAGCCACAGGGAGTCACCCATGATCTTGATATCGAGCACTTCGGGAAAATCGGGCAAGTTGCCAAAACGCCCGTAGCTGTCCTGGATCTGTCCCCCGTCTACTTCTTTCGCGAAATACACCAATCCGATTTCGGTACCAATCCAAAGGAAATCACCGTCATCGGCCAGGCAGTGGAGTCGAATCGACTCATCATCCTGGTTGAAGAAAAGATACTGGCGTGGATTGTTTTCATCCAGGAGGACCAGTCTTCCCAGACCGGCAACCCACCGCCTGCCGGATGCGTCGACTATGGCATCACCGAGATCGACCGTACCCAGACCGTCGACATTGGTTAGAGAAACACCCTCTTGCTGAGTGTCGGAGACAATGAGGAGTCCTCCCGAGGTGGCCATGTAGACCGAGTCCCCCACCACTCGCATACGCCGAACTTCACCAAATGATGTGAGCGACTTCCAGCCTGTAGCCGAGTGGGCGATCGAGGCCCACAGGCACAGGAGGATGGTGAGGCCTAGGAGAACAGTTTTCTTGTGCGTCTTGCGATCCATATTGATACCATAACACCGGCCAGAGACAGAGTGAAGACAAAACTCGTTTTGCCGGCAATATCACCGTACTCGGTGAAGATCGAGTACTCATCCAGCGAGCCGACTTCTCCGACCAGCACTGCTACTTCATACAACTCAAGTTCGTGTCGGATCCGGCCGTAGGGATCGACGATATAGGTCAGCCCGGTGTTGGCGACACGAGCCATCCAGCAACGATTCTCTATTGCCCGGGTGATGAAGATCCGCGAGTGCTGATGAATCCCCACCGAGCGCCCGAACCAGGTGTCGTTGGTGATTCCCACCAGGAAGTTGGCGCCTTTGTGGATCATTTCACGGCTGTATTCCGGAAACCCCGCTTCAAAGCATATGAGCACGCCATAGGAATAGTCATCGACATCGAACAGTAGGATGGAGTCGCCCGGATAGAAGTCTGACCAAAACTGCACTCCGTCCTGATCGAGAAAGGTGAGGTAGTTTTGAAGAAATCCCTTCCTGAGAAACACCAGATGGTCTTGATACGGCACGTGCTCGGAGAACGGCACCAGGTTTATCTTGTCGTAACGAACCGGTCGGCGAACGATCGACTCGAACTGATAGCAGGAGTTGTAGGTCTTGGTTTGGTCGCCTACCTGAGTGGCCCCGAGGGCACCGACCAGGTGAGGCACGCCCGAGCGTTCGGCAATTCCGGCCACGCGGCGACGGGAGGTCGGATCGTGCGACAGGTACGACGGCGCTGCCGTTTCTGGCCAGACGAAAAGCTGAATCCCGCTGTCGGATGTGGCCTGTGTTAGGGAATCATAGAGACGATAGCTGTGTTCCTGATTGTTGGGTGCCCATTTGACCTCCAACGGTACCGATCCCTGCAGCAGGGCCAGCTTGATCTCCCCCTTCTCTGGGTAAGGCGGCAGGGCGACCCATCCGTAAAGACCGACGGTCAGAATCAGGCCCAGAGCGACGAAGGTCGAGGTCAGACGTTTCTCGATCAACAGCTCGGAGCGAAACATCTGTAGCAGCAGCACGTTCACCGCCACGATTATGAGTGAGAGGCCGTGAACCGAGATCGCGGAGACTATCTGGATCATCACCGGAAAGTAGCTCTGGGTATATCCCAGGTCGGACCACGGGAAAGCGAACTCGGAGAGGGTGCGGAAGTACTCGATTCCCACCCAGAGCAGCGGGAACGAGATATATCCCAGAATCGGTTTGACTTGATACAGTCTTCGATAGAGCATAAACGCCGAGCTGTAGTAACAACCGACGACCAGGACCGCGACAATCGTGCCCGGCGTGGTCACCAGAGCAACCCACCAAATGGAAAAGCCTACGAAGAAGAAGGAGAAGAAGTATGCGCTGCTAAACGCGGACCCTGCCGGAACCGATCCGATTATCCACAGCGGTCGTACCAGGCTGAACCAGGCAAGCACGCCAAAGGGGGAACTGTTGAAAGAAACCGCGAGGAGAAAAGCCCATACGATCAGTTCTAATCGCTGCCATCTGACCTTGACGTCTTCTGGCACGAAGAAACGACCGATGCTTTTCAGGATATTAGCCAGGGACTAACCTCTTTCGATCAAGCTCTTTCCGGACATCTCCGCGGGTTGAGTCAGGCCCATTATATCGAGAACCGTGGGAGCGATGTCGGCCAGGATACCACCCTCACGGATATTGACCTTGCCGAGTCGACCCGAGGGGTCGAACAGCACACAGGGCACCAGATTTGTAGTATGGGCCGTGAAAGGACCTCCCGAATCGGGATCGACCATCTGCTCGGCGTTACCATGGTCGGCGGTTACGATTGCCACCCCGCCCTGCTTTTCGACTGCATTCATCAGTCTTCCAACGCCGGTGTCGACAGCTTCGACAGCCTGTCGCGCGGCCTCCATCACACCGGTGTGTCCGACCATGTCGCAGTTGGCATAGTTGAGAACGATCAAATCATACTGGCCGGACTCGATCTTGTCGACCGCGTTGTCGGTGACAGCTACCGAAGACATTTCCGGCTGCAGATCATAAGTCGCTACTTTGGGTGAAGGAATCAGGTCGCGGTCTTCCGCCCCGAAAGGTTCCTCGACACCGCCGTTGAAGAAGAAAGTAACGTGGGCATACTTCTCGGTCTCGGCTGTGCGCAGTTGTTTCAAGCCCGCGCCGGAAACGACACCACCCAGAATGTTGGTCAGTTTCTGCGGATGGAAAGCCACCTTGGCCTCGAACATGCGCACATCGTAGTTGGTCATGGTCACCAGTTCGATATTGGGTGCCGTAGGGTAGTCGAAGCCGTCGATCTTGTAGCCCAGAAAGAGTTGCGACAACTCGCGAGCCCGATCGGCTCGGAAGTTGAAAAAGATGGCGGCATCGCGATCGGACAGCAGTCCCTTGCAGGGTGTATCCAAGTTGATCTTAACCGGCTCGATGAACTCGTCGGTGACTTCGTTGTCGTAGGACGCCTGGATCGCGGCGCAGGCATCATCGGCTGCAAGGGCCTCACCTAAGACAATTGCGCGGTAACCTCGATCAACTCGCTCCCAACGCTTGTCACGATCCATCCCCCAGTATCTTCCCGAGACGGTGGAAACCGTGCCCAATCCGATCTCTCTGAGTTTGTCTTCCGTTTGGCGCATGTAGCCCAGGCCGGAATCGGGGGCAGTGTCACGACCGTCCATGAAAGCGTGAAGGAATAGCCGTTCCACCTTGTGACGCTTGGCCATCTCGACCAACGCGTACAGGTGGTCCAATGAGGAGTGTACTTTGCCATCGGAAAGCAGCCCAAACAAGTGAATCGCCTGTCCCTCGAGCGCGACCCGATCGAATGCCGCCGACAGGGCAGGATTGTCGAAGAAATCACCGTCGGCGATTGCCTTGTCGATGCGTGTGACATCCTGGTAGACCACGCGCCCGGAACCGAGGTTGAGATGACCCACCTCGCTGTTACCCATTTGTCCCTCGGGAAGTCCAACCGCCAGGCCGGAACATTCAAGAGGAGCATGGGGGCATGTTTTCAGGAGCTTGTCAAGGTTGGGAGTGTTGGCGGCGGCGATAGCGTTGTTCTCCGCTGAATCGCGAATCCCGAATCCGTCCAGAATGCAAAGTAAGACCATTGGTACCTATTCCAGGAGTGTAACCGGTTCAGAGCCTTTTACGACCTTACCGATGCGGTAGCATTTCTCGCTTCCGGCTTCTATGGCCTGCTGCACCTCATCGGCTTGATCGGGACTAACTACCGTTATGAAACCGATTCCCATGTTGAAGGTTCGGTAAATGTCGACGGGATCGATATTTCCTTCCTTCTTGAGGAAATCGAAGATCGGTGGTACCGGCCAGGAAGACTTGGAGATTTCGGCGCACAGGCCCTCAGGCATGACCCGATTGAGATTTCCTGGGATTCCGCCGCCTGTTATATGGGCCATCCCGTGAATATCGAACTTCGACAGGAGCGGGCGGATAATCGGTTCGTAGCAGCGATGCACCGCCATCAGGGCCTCGGCAATGGTACATCCCAGGCTCTCGACGTGATCGTCCGGCTTCAGTCCGGCGATGTCGAACGCAACCTTGCGAGCAAGCGTATATCCGTTGGTGTGCAGGCCGTTCGAAGGGAGTCCGAGACAGATGTCCCCCTCGGCGATACTGCTGCCATCGACGATCTTCTCTTTGTCAACCACGCCCACGATGAAACCCGCGAGATCATACTCGCCGGGGCCGTACAGATCGGGCATCTCGGCGGTTTCACCACCCAGGAGAGGCATCTTGGCCGCCTCACAGGCAACGCTGAGTCCTTCAACCAGGCCGGCGATGGTTTCGGGACGGAGTTTGCCGGTCCCGATGTAGTCGAGAAAGAACAATGGCCGGGCACCGTGAACCAGAATGTCATCAAC